>CAACWD010000181.1_pt1 | contig 22542 bp, 18 predicted proteins | sample 2275561 | NCBI WGS metagenome assembly CAACWD01 (sample SAMEA5312446, study PRJEB27640) | indoor metagenome | biome: indoor environment; feature: uncontrolled; material: polymer tiles stone | place: Germany | collected 2014-07-07
TTTGAATCCCAAGTCATGAAGCGAACAGCTTCTTTAAGTTCTGACTTGTTACTTCTATCTACTTTACGTGTCTGAGATATTGATGAATGCAAGTACAGATTATGTGGCATAACAGTGGCACCGATAATTCCCAATGTTAATGTTAACTGAGAATCACCACCACCAATTGGCGTATGTGAGCTTAAAGTCTGTAATTGAGGCAAATAACCGCCAAACAGTGCTGATAATTGTGGTGTTGATAAAATAACTAGATAAGCAAAAATAACCAAAATAGTAATGATCAATGTCATGACAATAGCTTCGATTTTACGGAAGCCAAATTTCATCAACAATAGCAACAAAATAACATCAAAAGCTGTGGTCAGAACAGATGCAATCATTGACCAACCGAACAATAAGTGAAGTGCTATAGCCCCTCCAATAACTTCGGCAATATCTGTAGCAATCAATGCTAATTCAGTCATGATCCATAGTACGAATCCACCAACTTTATTTGTACGATCACGTGTTGCTTGCGCTAAGTCTTCTTGCTTAACAATTCCTAACTTACCGGCCATGTACTGTAGCATCATGGCAATCAAACTAGAAATTAAAACAACAGACAACAATGTATAACGGTATTGCGCACCACCGGCTACCGAAGTAACCCAGTTACCCGGATCCATATAGCCAACGGCCACCAAGGCTCCGGGACCAGAAAAGGCCAATAATTTACGCCAAAATGACCCATTTTCTGGTACTTCTATGGAACCATTAACATCCGATAAACTTAAATCATCCTCAGTTTTTTGAACAAGGTGATGTTTCGGATTAACACTTGTAGAATCTTGCATTCTATCTCTCCTTTAGATTTCTCCTCAGAGCTAAATAAACGAATTTCGACTTGACTGAAATATCGTGAAATATTCACTTTTTGACAATTGATAAACACCAAAATAAAACATCAAGTGCTAAATAAATTTCATAAAGAATTTCATTCAACTTGGCTGTTGAAAGCTTATGAAAATTACCTAACTCGGCTATAATCGCTCTAATACATACTTTATAATACACCCAATTCTAAATTCGTCAACAAAAATTTTTTACTTACAAAAAATAAAGTTGTGTATTATCAATTTTATGATAGAAAAACATTGTATTAAAGGGGTAAAACGCTATTTTATTAAAATATTACAAATTAGTTACGTGACATAATTTTATCTTTATATCAAATGACATTACAAGACTGATCAAATTCGTTTGTTTCAATTTGAATGGTGACATGGCTAATATCATATTTTTCTCGTAGGTCACTAGAGATATTTGCTAATAATTCTTGTTCATCTACATTCTTTTTAACAGATAGATGAACAGTCATGGCAGCTTCAGTCGTAGAAAGAGGCCAAATGTGTAAATCGTGAAGTTGTTCCACACCTTCATGTGTTGATAAGTATCGCAAAACGTCTGACTCATTCACATTATCAGGTACCCCATTTAATGCTAAGTTAAATGTTGATTTCATAACTGGCCATGAAGTCACGGCAATAATAACACCGATAATCATTGATACGATAGGATCAATGACGTGCCAGCCAGTAACTTGGATTAAAAGTCCAGCAATAATCACGCCAACCGACACACCAGCATCAGCTAAAAGATGAATGTAAGCTGTTTTGGCATTCAAATCTTGTTCATGGTGATGCCCATGTTCATCAGGAACACCTGATGCTTTAAAAAGCATAGCAGTGGCAAAGTTAATCACGATACCAACCGCTGCAACAACCATCACTAACCAGCCTGTAGTAACAGTATTTTCTGGCAAAATCAAATTACGAATACTCTCGTAAAAAATCGTTATCACCGCAAATATTAACAAAATTGTATTAAATACACTAGCTAGAATGGACATATTATGCCATCCATAAGTATGCCGTTTAGTGGCTTGTAGACCAAATACTACAACTGCAAGCCAAGCGATCATTAATGCTAATACATCACTTAAGTTGTGGAAAGCATCAGCAAATAGTGCGGTTGAATGTGCTAATTTAGCAAATACTAACTCAGATAAAACAAAAATCATATTTAAAGAAATACCTATTAAATAAGGCATTTGTTTCATTTTTAACTGCTCCATTGGTTTCTTCATATTTTCACCTCGATTCTATTTTAACACTTTATCTGAAAAATAATTCATATATTTAAAAAAGTAGCAGATTAATCTGCTACTTTTTAGGTATTCATATTTATTTAAACTTTTAACTCTGAAAAGAATTCGCCTGCATCCCCAACAATCTGATCCACATCAAATGGCGTAGCAATACGTTCAAAATTGATTGACATCACCGGAACTGCCGGACTAGCATATTGCAATAATCCAGCAAAAGGATAAACTTTAAAGCTAGTGCCTACAATAACAATTAAATCAGCATTTCGTACCCATAAGGCTGATTTTTTAACGTCAAAAGGCATTTCTTCGTAAAATGTAATTCGCGGACGTAATAAGGCATTGTCTGCACGTCTCATTGCATGCAAGTAATCCTGATAGGGAGATTTATGGCCATCAACAGGCGCATACACATCATATAATGAGCCATGAAAACGGATCAATTTTTCTGGATCCGATGCCGCTTTGACATGCAAATCATCAACATTTTGCGTGATAATTTTGGCCTTACCTTGTCGAGTTAAAGCTGCCATTTTTTTGTGAATAACATTTGGAACAGCCTCGGGAAAGTACATATTATCAATCATAAATTGATACTGTTTTTCGGGCTCATTATGAAAAGCTGTTGCACTCAATAGGTATTCAGGTTGCAAACTAATGCCATCATAAATACCACCTTTAGAACGATAATCCGGTATTCCTGATAAAGTTGAAACACCCGCTCCGGTCATGAATACAATATTTTTGGCGTTGTCAAAGCGCTTTTGAATTTCTGCTGTGACTAACATGAATATCCTTTCTTTATGAATGTTAACTGATAATAATTAATTTAGTCTCTTTCAATGTAAGGTAGCGCTAACTTTTGGAATAGTTCCGACACTTTTAGAGCATACAGTTCTTTGAAAAAGGTTGGTTTATCAGCTTCATTATCCGGTGGCGATACTACAAAACTATTTTGATTATCATTTTTACTTAGCCCAACGTAAGCTGTCTTCTGCGTCTGAAAATCGGTCATTTCCGAATGATATATTGTAAATACTTGATTAACTGGTAAATCTAATTGACGTTTTGACAAGACACTTGTTAATGTGACATATTCTTTAGCGTTTACAGTAGGTTTGCCCCATCTTGTCAATACTTCGTCAATGCCTTCAAACAAAGAAACCATTTGATGACGAATATTACGTGCCTGCTTCAGATCAGCTGCCATTACAGGTTTAATAAGCGAACTCGCGGCCGTGTAAGCTAGCGGATATTTTTGTTGCAACTCGGCAACAAAACTGCTGTCAGAAATCGTATTAGCAAATACTAATGCATCCAAGATCATGAGTAAACGCCATAAACTTTCATCATCCACTTCACCATTTTCAGGCGTTAACTCAGCGTTAAGCCCAGAAAAATAAGCCTTTACCGTCGCAGAAGTTGTAATGCCTTGCTTAGCTAATTCACGATAGGTGATTGCATGAACAACTGTGCGATGCATGCGCGTTGCAATTTGTATCAGCTGATCGTCTAATTTTCCATCATTGAATGTTAGCGCAAAAAATACTTGTGGGGCAATGCCATTTAATGTTAATAGCATTTTTAATAACTCATTACCAAGCAAGAAATCACTCTCAGTTTTGTTAGCAATTTCTATTAGCAAACGTTGTCCTAAAATTTCTTGTGAAACTTGGTCGATATGTAATTCCCCAGTCTCTCCTCCATTAACACGTGTCATCACAGTTCCTGGATAGACACCATTAACGTTATCCAATAAATCTTTAATTTTTGGGTTCATTTCTTATCTCCATTAATATTTTTTTGGCAACACTTGCATCCACATGACTGAGGGATATTAGCCGTGATACTACTGCGGCAATTTCATCAGTTTTTGCGCCTACTTGCATCGCTAACGCGCGATACTGCATTCGCATGTGTCCCCGTTGAATACCGCCTGAGGCAATTGATTTTAAGGCTGCTAAATTTTGCGCCAACCCAACAGATAAAATCACACCACGAAGTGTGTCAGCATTCACATCACCTATGATTGACAAGGCCTGCTTAGCATCTGGCATAGCCGAAATTGCACCGCCAACCGTGCCAACAGATATAGGCAATGTCAGCTCACCATGAAGTTTACCGTTTAAAATTGTCCAAGTTACTAAACCACGGTATTGACCATCACGACTTGCATAGGCATGACCACTAGCTTCTACAGCTCGCCAATCATTACCCGTCGCCAAAACCACAGCACTAATGCCGTTAAAAAGACCTTTATTCTCCGTAGTTGCACGGTAAGGATCGTTTTTGGAAAAATGGTTTAATGCGACTATTTTCTGAGCTACTTCACGACCACCTATGCGCTCAAAATCGACATCACCAGTCACTGTGACCAATTGATTTGTGGCATAATTAGATAAAATCACACCTAAAGGTATGAACTTTTCAAACAATGGTAATTCTGCTTCTAAAATTGTATTAACAATATTAGCGCCCATTGCGTCTTTTGTGTCGATAATAAAGTCAACACTCGTTTCCGTTTTCGAGATGTTTCTTACTCGAACATCACGCAAACCACCACCGCGTTTATAAATCGATGGTTTGGCTTGCTTTGCCTTAGCAAAAATCTCATCGCGATGTAAGTTAATGAATTCATCCACACCAGCAGCATCAACCAGCAACATTTGGCCGATCATAGCAGTATCCGCAATGATGACATGAACCCCATTAGATAACATTTTGGCACCATTATTAGCTGCTGCAATCACACTTGGCTCTTCAATAGCCATCGGCACACTAAAATGTTGTTCATCAATCAGAATATCATGAACAACGCCCATTGGCATGCGAAAATCACTAATATAATTCTCAACCATTTGAGCGTTAACTGGGCTTTGACGACTTGAAAATGATAATCGTATATCTTCTTTTAAATTTAATGCGAGTAAACGCTCATCGGGTGTTAATTCATAAAATTTTTTACTCATCCTGCTGTGCTAAAGTCTCAGCAATTAGACCTTCGCGAACCCCGCTTTCTGAAAATATAACTTTAGGTGAATTAATTTTTCTCATAAGATTCAATAATGGTAGTAAGCCACTGACGATAATATCAGCGCGAGAAGTTTCTAATCCGGCAATTTTCTCACGTTCTTTTCGTGTCATCTGTCGGATTTCTTCAAAAATCTGCTCAACTAAGTCAACTGGCATCTCAAATCCATGAATCATACTTACTTCGGTTTCACCAAGTCGTGTACGTGCCATACGCGCGAGCGAACGATTTGCCCCACCTAATAAAATAACTGGCTTTTGGTATTGCGTTTCCAACCACTGCAACGTGTTATACTGACTTAATATATAATCACTTGCGGAAGCCAGATTGTTCGGCATGATATTATTAGCTAAGTGATATTGTTCTGATAAAGTAACTGCACCAAAAGATAAGCTTACAGCTTCCTTGCTGCGTCGATTATCCACAGCAATCAATTCAACTGAAGCACCACCAGTATCTAGAATCACACCCTCGGTAACATTTAAGGTTGAGATCACACCCAAATAATCATAATATGCTTCTTGATCACCCGTCAAAACTTGAAACTGAATTCCCGTTTCTCGTGCGACACGATCTAAAAACTCAGTTTGATTTTTAGCCATACGAACTGCTGCCGTTGTAATCGCACGGACTTTCGGATGAAAATTGATATATTTAGATTGAAAGTATTTTAGCGCCTCAATAGTACGCAAAATTGGTGTTTCTTTTAGTAGTAGTTCTTCTCCCATATTTTGAGCAATGCGCGTGTCTCTTTTTTCGCGGATTAACTCAGTATGAGTACCATCATCATGCAGCTCTTCGACTACCATTCTAGCAGAATTACTACCAAGATCAACGATTGCTAAATAGCTCATATAGACATCCTAATCAATTTTATTAGTTTAATTGTACCATGTGATGGTACACTATATATATGAAAATACTATTAATTGCCCTTGGGGCGCTCAGTTTTGCTATTGGTACCATCGCGATATGGATTCCCGGCTTGCCAACAACAGGATTTTATGTTCTAACCGCAATTTTGTGGTCTAAATCTTCTAAAAAGCTAGATAGTTGGCTACACAACAATAAATATTATCAAAAGTACGTTGACGAAGCTGTTTTTGATCGGCAACTATCACTAAAGGGGCGGGCTTTAATTTATTTAGTGACTGCTGCCATGATGGCTATCCCATTTTTCAAGACAGATATGGTTTGGCTAAAATGGGTACTACCACTCACCTCGTTAACACAGATTATATCAATGGAAAGCTACTATCGTGGCTATCTTTGGCGCGATGGCATTCCCTTTACCAAAGCAAAAACACGTGAGTAATTCAAATAAAAAAATACTTCCCTCAAACAAATATGAGGGAAGTATTTTTTTATTGCGCGTCTAATGTTTCACCAATAACATTTAAGTTATATTCAGCAACGCCATAAGATAGTACGGGTACCGAACTACCAAACTGTGTTCCTGTTGTTTTACTGCCCAAGTTTAATGATTTGCGTAGTAGATTTGTAACACGTTGCTTTTCTGATGCTTTCACCATTTGGTAACTCACACCATTATACATATCACCAACGCCCTGTAAATGATCAGATTTCTGATTTTTAGTGGCTGCCATGTAAGATAAAGCAATTTTTGTCACATTATTATAAGTTAAGTCTGTTTCTGCATTTTTAGATATTGATTTCATAAACTTTGCATTCAGTAGAGTTTTAGCGCTGGCTGATTTTTTAACCAAAGCTTTCAAAACTAGCCGTTGACGCTTTTGTCGACCGTAGTCTCCCTCTGGATCGTCATAACGCATTCTTGAAAATGACAACGCGGCGTAGCCATCCATTGTCGTATACGTTTTAAAATTCTTACCATCAGAGGCATATTCATATTTTTCTTGATTTTTGTAAAATTTATAAACATCAGACTTGTCATTTTCAGGCTGATAAGTGAATGTTAGTGGAGACTTAACTTTCACGCCACCTACTTGATCAATAACTTTTTCAAGTCCGCCCATGTTAACCAGAGCGTAAAAGTCAATTGGTACGTTCAAATAGTTTTGCAACGTAGACATCGTTGCCCCAACACCAGCAATTGGAAATGCAGCATTAAGTTTTTGTGGAAAAGTATCTTCTCGACCGACAATTGAAACCATAATATCACGAGGGATTGACAACATTGTCGTTGTTTTAGATTTTGGATTAACAGTGATTAGCATCATAGAATCGGTTAACCCTGTTCGATCACGTGCTAAAGCACCTGTGTCTGTACCTAGTACTAAAATTGAAAATGGTTTGCCATCTTTTAAGACTTGGTTAACATCGCGAGCTTTTGTAATATTCGCACTACGATGCATTGTATCAACCGATTCTTTGATATTACTCAATAGCATCGATATCACAACGCCACCAATAATCAACAGAATAACAATTATACTAACAATCCAACGCCATTTTTTATGTCGTCTTTTAGGTTTTCGTGGTTGCTTATCGTCTGGTCTTGGCGCTTGATTTTGACGTGCCATTCGACTCATGTTATTATCCATTGTTTTGTACCCCCAGCGATATCCTGATTTAATATTATACCATTAAAACCAAGAATGGCGCTAATACAATTAAGTTAATAATAACGCCATATTAATTAGGTTAGCCGATTTATTTTAGAGCTTTTGTTGACATTTTTGTTTATAACATGTCTAATCAATAACAAAAAAACACTCACAAGAAGTGAATGTTTTTTGTTCAACATATTAATCAGCTGCTAATGCATCAATTGTATTCAAATTAGCCGCTCGACGCGAAGGAACAAATGAAGCAACTAGAGCAATAACAAGAGAAATCACTACCGCAAATATAACATTACCAAGAGAAACCTGTACAATATCAAATTTAATTAAGCCATACAAAGCTGCGTTCATAGCAAATTGTCCTAGATAAGCTGTGACAATACCAAGAACAGCTGAAATGATTCCCATTAACAGCGCTTCATTTGTAAATAAACCACGAATATCTTTTGAACGTGCACCAAGTGCGCGCAATACACCGATTTCTTTGGTACGTTCAGAAACAGACATATAAGTTGTCACAATAATCATAATCGCTGATACGATCAATGAAATTCCGGCAATGGCAGCCAATACATATGAAGCCAAACTTGTAATTGTGTTAATCGTGTCTAGCACACTACCAATGGATACTGCCACGACGGCTTGTTTACCATTATCCTTGATTTTGTTAACCGCACTCACTGTTGACTTTACGTTTTCCGTATCATTAACCTTTAATGTCAAATAGTTAGCTTCGGTCATGGCATTAGCCTTTGCTAAGTCTTTTTTCATTGCAGCAAATGTAGTTGCAAACACTGTACCAGCTTGTCCGCCGTCAGTGATTCCAACAATTTTCATTGTTGATGTCACAGGAACTGCTTGATTATTTTGATTATAAGCTACGTAAGTATACGTGATATTCTTACCAATCAAAGATTTCCAATTTTTATTAGCTTTTTGAGCAAATGTTTTGTCAATCACAATTTCATTGTCACCAGATGGCTTGTGCCCCGCCTTGATGACTTTGTCGGCATAGATTGGTGACCATGTTTGTACCTGCGTACCAGCCTGTGATTGTGCTTTCCCGTACTTGAATACAGCACCATTAAACTCATATCCTTGATAAGTCTTGGCAACATTTTTTACATTACTAACTTTTTTAATTACATTATCAGAAAAAACAATCGACGAGTAATTTGTTGTTGATGCTTGCGCTCTGGCTTGAACACGTTCATTGCTTGACGCATCATCATCATCTAACGTGTTCTTAACAACAGTTGGATAGTTAGGGTTAGCCAACGAACTAACTTGATTATTAATATACCCTTTAATACCATTACCCAATCCGAGGAATAGTATTACCGAGAAAACACCAATAGCCGATCCGAGAATAATCAAAAAGTTTTGTAATTTTTTATACTTCAAATGATCAAAGGCCATGTCCCAAACTGATCTAGTTGACAACGGTCTCGATGTTAACCGATCAGGTGCCGATGGTGCCTCAAACTTGTCTTTCAAATTTTTTTCTTCATCAATTTTTCCATCAGCCATGTGCAAAATACGCGTTCCGTAATTAGCTACCGCTTGTGAATGCGTAACAACAATAACCAATTTACCTTCTTGGGCGATTTGCTCAAGAAGCTCCAGTACTTCAGTGGTATTCACAGAATCTAATGCGCCCGTTGGTTCATCAGCAATCATGACATCAGGATCTGCTGCTAACGCACGCGCAATGGCGACACGCTGCTTTTGACCACCGGAAAGTTGTGATGGATACTTATGAACATGCTCGCTCAAACCAACTTTTTCCAATAATTCCATGGCACGTTGTTTACGTTGCGCGGATGATAAAGTAGTCATGTTTAAGCTGGTTTCAACATTTTCCAAGTTCGTTTGATAATTAATTAGGTTAAAGCTTTGGAAAATATAGCCAATCGTCTCACGACGATAAACATCTAACTTCTTTTCTTGTTTATGATCTAATCGATTTCCGTTGATCAACACATCACCTGAAAAGTTTCGATCAAGGCCACCAATAATATTCATTAGTGTTGATTTACCGCCACCTGATTCACCAAGAATGGAAACAAATTCACCTTTATCAAATGATAAGTTGATCCCCTTCAAAACTGGAAATTCATCTTTTCCTAAAAAATAGGATTTATGAATATCTTTTAATTCTAAAAATGACATACTTTTTCTCCCTCTTTTGAATTTACTATGTCGTTTAATATGCAACCCTTTTAAAAATAGTTAAATTAGTACACTACTTTTGACTAGTTGTAATCTAGTATACAATAGTCATGTTCTTTTTCAATCTTTTCCGTTAAATATTTTAGTTTCTTATTTATTTCTTCTGTTTGATCAAATGTGAAAAACACTACTATGCCGACTCAAGTTAAGCTTTATGGCTTGATCTAATCGAATAAATAATCGGTACGACAGTAATTAATACTAAGGACAGAATCATTAATGCTATAGTCCAAAATTCAGAAATCATTCCTAAAAAACCACCACCAATCATCATAAACCCGCCAACAACAAACATCAAACCACCAATACGTTGCGTCTTAAACCAATTTATATCATTATTCAGAGCGGTTGGTATTCGTATCCCAACAAAGCGATTTCGCTGTGTTTTGGGCATGTAGTTACCTAATGCTATAAATAAAATGCCAATAGTCGGCAACAATATACTAGTTATATTGATGTGATTACCTAATCCATAAGCAAATATATAAGATAATAAAATGTTATTGCCTAATGGAATAGACCAACTAATAATTGTATGCATTTTATTATTTTGACTACGAGCAACTATTTTCGTACGATAAATAATTAGAAACAGGTGCAAGAGTGTTGCTATTATTGGCCAAATAATGATAAGCCATACTTTATTAGCATATCTATCCACTTCTCCGTTAATATTAAAATGGATTGGAAGCTCAACTGGCAGCTTCGTCCACAATATTAGCCCATAAAAAATGGGTAACAAGGTAATAATTAGTGGTAAAAAGCTTTTTTTATTTTTCATTAGTAAATCCTTTCAACCATAATGTGGCTTCTTCAAACACAGATAAATTTAATTCATAATAAATAAAATTTTTATATTTATCTTCTCTTATCAAATCAGCTTGTTTTAATTGGGCTAAATGTGATGATATTGTTGCTTTACTCAATTCAAAATGATCCGCAATGCTTCCCGCTGACTGAGGCCCTTCTTTCAGTAGCGTAAGAATATCACGCCTGACAGGATTCGAAATCGCTTTCAGTGTATTTTGTAAACTCATTATTTCTTTCCTTTACCTATTTCGCTATATTTCTAAATAGATTATAACATCTATTTAGAAATATAGCAAAATAGGTAAGAATAAAAAAGACAGTAATCATGATTACTGTCTTTTTTATAAAGTTATGGTTTATTTTGAACATACTTCCAGTAAGCATTAATTATTTTTGCCGCAATCTTACCATTGGTACCATCTAAATAATTATTCATACCTGGGATAGCCATGGCCATGACCATCGGTTGTCCCGGTACATAAGCAACAATGGATTCTGTATAAGTCGTATGTCCATTGGTTGTTGTTTCGGCGGTTCCTGTTTTAGCATAAACATGTGGTTCAAGTTTATGTATATCTGTTCCACCAGTATTGTACGTGTCCGTACCATTTGCAACACGATTCATTCCTTCATGGATTACTTTCCATTCGTCAGAATCCAACTGAACTTGCCCTTGTATATTCGGTGTGGCTGTCCACACTGTACGCTTTTTTGAACTATTAGTTGAACTTTGTAATATTGAGCTTACCAAATGAGGCTGAATCAAATACCCACCATTAGCAATTGTAGAAACGTATCGTGCAAGTTGAAGTGTTGTATAGGTGTCATATTGACCAAATGATTCGTACAAATATTTACCAATATTTGACCCTGTAGTATCTCCGCGATAACCAGCAGTTTCTCCGCTGACATCAATACCTGTTTTTGTCCCTAATCCGAATTGTCCTAACCCATTACGTAATGTCTGAAAGGCATCAGAATTCAATGCTAATGCCGATCCCGAGCTATAAGTCTGTCCACCAATCTTCATACCCAATTGAACGAAATAAGTGTTCGAAGAACGCTCTAAGGCTGTTTGTGCATCAACTGAAACAGGCGTACCTGTTTTATTCCAATATGATGTGATTGTTGGTGTTCCCGCAATTTTAATAGCTTGATCCAACAATGTAGAATTTGAGGGAGTAATCACACCTTTTTGGAAAGCTGTAGCTAATACCGCCGGCTTAACCACAGATCCCATGACAATAGCATGGTTAATATTTCCCAACGGATCAGCTGTTTTTGTTCCGGTTGAGTAATCTCTGTCTACGCCTGCCATAGCATAGATACCGCCAGTATAGGGATTCATTACTGTAGCATAAGCACCTTGAACATCCCCAGTTGGTAAATTGTCTTCCAAAATTTTCTGAACTTCTTTCTGAAAGTCAGCATTAATGGTTAATTTAAGACTATCTCCAGACTGCCCTTTGTATTTTACAGAAGATGATTTTACCGTACCGTCAGAAGCAGTTGTAACTACAGTCTGTGAGGCTGATCCCTTCAATAAGGATTCATAGCTAGATTCCAAATTAGAACTACCAACTGATTCATTTTGTGAATATCCTTGTGCTAAGAGTGTGTGTAACTTATCATCTGGCAACCCATTATCTTCACTAGTTACTGTACCAATCAAAGCCTTAAAATCGTTTCCTTCAGGATATTGTCTTGCCCAGCTTGTACCTATCTTAATACCAGGGAATTGGCTTAAACGCTCGCCAATCTCCGCTAATTCTGTTTCTGTCACATCGTCTTCTTTGATAAATGTCGTTGACAATGAATAAGCACCGCTCATCCGCTGAAATATCATTGCATCATTATCACTAACTTTTGAAAGCAAGTTATGCTCTTCTACATAACTTACCGACAGACTATTAATCTCTGATGTCGTCAGGCTACTACCATTCTTATGTTCTTTAGCAACGCGTTTCTGCACCTTAGCCGCGTTAGTTGCGTCAGCCAAATAAAAGTCAGCTTTAGAACGATCACTGAGGCGGGTCGTATCAACTGTCAAATATTTTCCAAGTTTAATTGCAGTGCTTCGCATTGTACTAGAAGTAATATTAGTACCACGCGTAAATGTAATCGCCGTTTGCGCCTTGTTTCCAGCCAGAACACGGCCGGTTGAGTCGTAAACTAAACCTCGTGGTGTATTTCCTTTTTCAACGGTCTCTTCACTTCGGTTGACTTCAGCCAAATAATTGGCTCCCTGCTTAATCGTTAAAAACCCTAATTGTACAACTAGGGCAACCATTAGTATAAACGATATAAACAACAAAATTCGCAGACGTGTTGGTAAGTTAGCACGTGCGTCATTTTTATTATCTCGCTCTTCTAGATATGGATTGTGTTTCATAAGTATTGTGTACCGCCAATTTAATAATTACCTTATATACCATACCACAAAACGGGTTTTACTCGCTAAAAAAGCTCATTTTAAGCACGGCCCATCATTTTTTTGAGTAATCGATAGACGCCATATTTAAAGGGATTAACAGGCATCATGAAGTTTCCTACCAGTTGACGTGCTTGTCCCTCAAAAGTCGTTTTGAATCCTAGTACACCATCGCTACCATCGAACTTTCCAGCAATACCGTAGAAGTTATAGCGCTTGAGTCCTGCCTGAACTGCCTTGTTGATCATAACGTCTTGTATTTGATAAGGGCCGTAATAGTCCATATACTCTTCATAAGTGCCTGAATACAGATAATTCATTTCTTGAGGTTGCTGTATAAATAATGCACCAGCGACGACGACTGTCGATTTACCAGCAGCTTCTTTCTGTTGTTCCGCTTTTAATATGCGCTTGCTATGTTGATTTTTTTGATCATCAAATTCAGCATACTGACGCTTAAATTTATCATTCGTAGGATATTTTTCGATCTTCTGATTAATTTTGGCCAGTTTGGCATCTAATTCAGAGATTTTTTCATTCTCTTCCTTAATATAGTTGTCAAAGTTTAGTTCAGCAAAGACAAATGTTGCATCATCGCCATACACATCATATACTGTTTGATAAAAATTCAAGTTTTTATCTTTATAATGTAACCTATCGGCAGTTTTTTGTGTTAATTCCTTAAAATCTGGCAAGTCATCTCGTGTTAATTGACGTAAACGAATACCGAACTGAGCATTCTTTTTTAAATAATACTGAGCCTTCTTATTATACGAGGCACGAACAGATTTCTCATCGGTTAATTCTGATAAATCTTTGATATACTCCCATTCTGGAGAACCAGCTGTAGTGAAACCATCTACAAATGGCAAATGAGTAAATCCAAGCTTTTTCATCTCTTCGATAAACACCGTATTCTCTTCACCTAGAAGATCGCCATGGTTATTCGTCATTTTCAAAGTCACATTTGGCCTTACTTCAATATAAAGCCCTTTATTCTCGCGTGAAAACTTTACGAAATTAGACATGAAAAAAGCCAACAATTCATGATTTTCAAAATCCAATAATGGCCCACGATCAATTGAAAAGATGTATCCCATATGTACCTTTTCACGCATGACCAACGCTGCAGCCACTACCTTGTCGTCAGCTTTGATACCTAACAACCATATTTTATAGCCTCGTTTTTGTAATAATTCAGCTTGTTCACCTGATTGTAAAAAGGTACCCACAGAACTTTGCTTTTCAAATTCTGTATATTCTTCTTTTGTTAATTCAGTAAATTTGTACAACATTTTTTATACCTCTGCACTCTACTATACATGAGAACACAAAAAAAGTGGATAGCAACTATCCACTTTTTGGTGTTATTAATGTGCGTCAATGACGATCCATCCATCATAATAACCAACACCAGCTTCAGTCAAGCTAGAATTAATAATAAATTCTCTGTGACCACCGTTAACCATACCAGTTTCGTTAAACCAAGCGTTGATCACAGTTGCACCTGCAGCAAAACCATTAGCAACAACTTCAGGAGTTGATGATGATTCATGTAAACCAAACCAGTTAGATGATGTTGCAAGAGCTTGTGCACGGCTTTGAGCTTGTGCTGTCAATGAAGCTGAAATCTTAATTGGTGACAAACCAAGAGTAGCACGCTTTGCATTCCAAGCATTAATAGTAGCATCAGCTGTTGTTGAAGTTGATGAGCTGTTGCTTGTATTGCTCGTATTTGATGTTGAAGCAGTATTATTAGAAGTTGATGATGATTGTGTAGAACTTGATGATTGTGATGTTGTTGCAGTTGATGAACTTGAAGTTGAAGCAGATGATGCTGACAACTTTAAAGTTTGACCAACAGTAATCACATTAGCATTTGAAATGTTATTAGCAGCTACTAAGTTAGCTACTGTTGTACCGTTTGCTGCCGCAATCTTGTTTAATGTATCACCTGACTTAACAGTGTATGAACCATTTGAGGCAGTTGCTGTGTTATTTGATGTTGTTTGAGTTGTCGTAGTTGATGATTGCGTTGTTGTTGAGCTTGAAGTTGATGAAGCTGATAACTTCAATGTTTGACCAACAGTAATCAAGTTAGCATTTGAAATGTTATTAGTTGCTACCAAATTTGCTACCGTTGTACCATTTGCTGCTGCAATCTTGTTTAATGTATCACCTGACTTAACAGTGTATGAACCATTAGATGATGAAGTTGTTGTAGTTGAGCTCTCTGATGATGAACTTTGTGTAGTAGTTGATGATGAAGATGCAGTTTGTAGTTGCTGTCCAACAAAAATCAAATTAGCATTTGAAATGTTGTTAGCTTTAACCAAAGCGTCAACAGTTGTACCGTTTGCTGATGCAATCTTGTAAAGTGTGTCACCAGCTTTAACTGATACAGTATTAGCAGAAACTTGAGCAGCACCAGCAACGGCAAAAGCACCGGCAGCTGTAACGACAGATTTAGCAATAGTAGATTTTTTCATAATAGTCAAACTCCTAATAGGGACTCATATTCAGTAATATATTTTAATTTAAATTCTTTTCCGTCTTCTCGACAATTCCTAGTATAGCAATCCGCTGTGTCATGGATATTTTCTGTACTTTGCACTTTGTTGTCAATATATCAAAGGAGTTTCTTTTGTAACAAAAAAAACATCTAAATGACAATTGTGTGTCAAAATATAGAACCGGCAATACATGGATACCAATTCCTTGATAACGTTTGAATTTTTGCCACATGATCTCCGTTATTTACAGCGATAAAGTGGTTCCCACCGACATAAATACCCACTTCATATGGTGCATTCTGTGTGCCCCAAAATAACAAATCTCCTGGTGTTGCTTGTAAAACACCCAGTAAATGATGCATTTGTTTAATGAGGTGCGCTGGTGAAGAATCCCAATGTGATCCTTCGGGTAATGGTACTTGCGCTTTCATAAGCTGTTGAGCAACAAAACGACCACTATTGTAGTCGTTGAATGTTTTTCCTAAGTTATCTAATGCTAATTTCAAATAATCATTTTGCATATTATTGTGCGTTAATAACAATCCAACCGTTATAATAGCCCACACCTGCTTGTGTGAAGTTAGGGTTAACAATAAATTCCTTATGCCCACCGTTGACCATACCTGTTTCATAATACCAAGCATTAATAACAGAAGATCCAGCACCGAAACCATCTGCAACAACTTCGGCAGTACCGGAAGACATATGTGTGCTAAACCAGTTTGAAGATGTTCCAATTGATTGCGCGCGACTTTGAGCTTGTGCAGTCAATGATGAAGAAATTGTAACAGGTGATAATCCTAATTCTGCACGTTTTGCATTCCATGCGTTGATTGTTGCATCTGCCGTTGTGCTACCAGTTGAAACGTTAGTTGTTGTGGCAGTGGTAGTAGTATTAGTAGTTGTCGTTGACGAAGAAGCTGATGATGTGCTAGTCGTTGAACCGCCATTAGCCTTGTACGCATTGTACTCAGCCATTGTCATGTAGCCATCGTTATTAGTGTCAGCCGCAGCAACATAAGTGATGTTATCATTAGTTGCTGACGAAGCACTTGATGTGCTTGCTGAAGACGAAGCCGCTGATGTAGTGACCTGCGCTGATGATGATGTTGACCCACCATTAGCTTTGTATGCATTATACTCGGCCATTGTCATGTAACCATCATTATCTGAATCTGCTGCTGCAATATATGTGATATCTTCTGCAGCTGATGATGCGCTTGCTGATGATTCTGTCGCCGCTGATGATGTTGACCCACCATTTGCAACATATGTATTATATTCATCAAGCGTCATAAAGTTATTGCTGTCTGTATCAGCTGCTGCAATATATTTCAAATTACTTGTGTCAACAGATGAAGATTGTGCAGAAGCTGCTGTCACAGTTGTAGCAGCTGAACTGGTTGCTTGAGTAGTTGAAGCCTTCAATGACAATTCTTGTCCAGTCAAAACAAGGTCAGCATTTGACAAACTATTCAATGAAGACAATACTGATACATCCACACCAGTTTTTTCAGCAATCTTTGATAATGTATCACCTGATTGCACTGTATATGATGTGCCATCTTCTGATAAACCAGAAACTTCTTGTGTTGCGTTAATTTCTAGTGATGAACCTGCTAAAATCAAATCTTTGTTGCTAATTCCATTAGCCTTAGCTAACGCATCAACAGTAGTATTGTTTGCTGCTGCAATTTTTGACAAAGTGTCGCCTGATTGCACTTCTACTGTATCAGCAGAAGCTGCTGCATGCCCACCAACAAAGGCCGCAGCACCAGCTGCAGTAGTCAATAAAGTCTTCTTAAAAAATTTACCCATATTCTTATGTAACTCCTGAATGAATTGTATTAACTCGTAATAATTAAATTTTAGATTTACTGTTAAGCAAATCTTAATAACATTAATTAGTATATCCGTTTGTTGTAACGTGTGTATTGTGCGACTATATCAATATTGTAACAATATTACTGAAATATGTCATACTCGAATAAACGTTGATATATAGGTATTTTAAGACCTTTTAATAATTTAAAAATGAACTCATTCCACATAAAAATGGTGAAAAAGTACGCTTCATTTTGCATTTTTCACCATTTCAATATTATTAAATCCAACTAAAACTCTTAAGGTTTTCTTTAAAATTGTAAAAGCATGCTGCCATAAGTAAAGCCAGCACCGAATCCAGTTAGCAATACCCGTTTTCCATTTAAGCTAACTGACTTATTTAATTCATCTAGTCCAATAGCGATCCCAGCAGATGATGTATTACCATTCGTAACAACGTTTGTTGAAAACTTTGTCATTGGTTCGCCGAGATCATTTGCAATATACTCGATCAAACGTAAATTTGCTTGATGGGGTATAAAGTAATCAATATCACTAGTTGATAAATTATGTTCGCTCAAAAAATTGCGGATATGATCTGGAACAATAGTTGTTACTTCATCAAATACATTACGTCCTTGTTGTGAAAAAGCATCTATTTTTGGATAGTTATCCACAGATAGACTTGTCAGTGGTGCTATTCGCCCTGAATGTACAACATCGGCATTCCCGATTGTGTGCATTTTTTCAGCTTCCACAACACCGGCATCATCAGCTGTCATCAGCACTGCTCCTGCACCGTCTCCAAAAAAGACAGTACTGGTGCGATCCTTGAAATCCATCATTTTGGAGTTGACTTCCGCAGAAATGACTAATGCATTCTTATATTGACCAGATTTAATAAACTTGTCAGCTGTGCTCAATCCAAAAACAAACCCTGAGCAAGCTGTTACAATATCGTAGGCCCAAGCATTTTCAGCATGTAAATTGCGCTGTACTAATGCTGCCGTTGACGGTGCCAATCCATCTGGGGTAAATGTTGTTACAATAATTAAATCAATATCTTCTGGTTTAATATCAGTTTGGCTCAATACTGACTCCGCGGCACGTGTCGCTAAATCACTCGTATTTTCACCTTGCAATGATATATGTCGCGTTTTGATACCAGTATGAGCCTGAATCCACTCGTCACTGGTATCTATGATTTTTGCTAAATCATTATTAGTCACGATGTCTCTAGGTACATAATGTGCACTTGCGAGTATTTTACTTCCGGACATTGTAACTCTCCTTAAAAAATTGCATACTGCCATATATTACACGCTATTTTATACTCTAACTATTGTATCGAATTTAAGAAAAAAGTCCACTACTTGATTTTTTTACCATACAAAACTATTGCTCATTACCTTGTCAAATAATAAATAAAATCACCCTGTTAAGAGTGATTTTATAATTTCTATTGATTTGCTTTTAATGTCTGTAATCTTTCTTCTGTTGCGTTAAGTTTGGCTTGCCAATCAGCTAATTTTTCTTTTTCCGCAGCAACAACCGCTTCAGGGGCCCCAGAAACGAACTTATCATTTCCTAGTTTTCCTTCAGCTCGTTTTACTTCCCCAGCAAATTTTTTCACTTCAGTTTGTAAGCGTGTTATTTCTTCGTCAATGTCAATCAGCTCAGCCAGTGGAACATAAATTTCAGCACCTGAAATTACTTGTGACATTGCCAAATTAGGAGCTTGCACATCATCACTGATTGTTAACGTTTTAGGGTGAGCAAAACGATTAATATAATCAGCATTCGCTTCAAAAATGTGCTTCAAATTATCATCCGTGGTTTGAATCATTAAATCAATTGGTGTAGACATTGGTGCATTTGCTTCTGCTCGGATATTACGAACAGCTACAATCAAATCCTGCAACGATTTGAAGGCTTGTTCTGCGTCAGGATTGCTTAACTCTTCGCGCACGACCGGATATTTTACAATAGCAAAATCGGCTTCGCTGCCATTTTGAGCTGGCATTTCCTGCCAAATAGCTTCAGTAACAAATGGCATGATTGGTTGTAATAGACGTAATGTCTGATCCAATACGTAGGCCAATGTTTGCTGAACTGGTGCCTTATCTTGATCACCATTCAAAGTTTCCTTGGTCATTTCGATATACCAATCAGCAAAATCAGACCAAATGAAGTTGTACAACTCACGTCCTGCTTCACCAAACTCGAATTTGTCAAAATTACGTGTTACATTCGTAACCACTGTATTCAAACGTGACAAAATCCATTGATCAGCTAATGTTAATTGACTCATATCTGGTAACGTAGATGGTGTATCTTCATCCAAATTCATAATAACATAACGTGACGCATTCCAAATTTTGTTAATGAAGTTCCAAGCCGAATCCATCTTTTCGTAAGTAAATCGTAAATCTTGTCCCGGAGTTGACCCCGTTACTAGGAACCAGCGTAATGCATCAGCACCATATTTTTCAATAACATCCATCGGGTCAACGCCATTACCCAATGATTTTGACATTTTACGCCCTTCACCATCACGAATTAAACCATGAATCAAGACATTTTTAAAAGGTCGTTGTCCAGTAAATTCTTTCCCCTGGAACATCATCCGTGCTACCCAGAAGAAAATAATATCATAGCCAGTTACTAATGTATTTGTTGGATAATAACGGGCGAAGTCACCGTCTAGCTTTTCTGGCCAACCCATGGTTGAAAATGGCCATAGAGCAGATGAAAACCATGTGTCCAAAACATCCGGATCACGCTCCCAGCCGTCACCTGCTGGTGCTTCAGTACCAACATATAATTCCTCTTTATCTGTTCCTTTATTTTTGTACCAAGCAGGAATTTGATGACCCCACCACAATTGACGTGAAATAACCCAGTCACGAATATTTTCCATCCAGCGTGAAAATGTATCTTCAAAACGTGCTGGTACAAATTCAACCTTTTCATCGTCATTCTTTTGCATGTCTAAAATTTGTTTAGCCAATGGTTCCATTTTAACAAACCATTGCGTTGATAGACGTGATTCAACCTGAACACCTGTACGCTCTGAATGACCAACAGAATGAACAATTGGGTCTACTTTTAGCATGTAATCGCCAGCTTCAAGGTCAGCAGCAATTGCTTTACGAGCATCGAAACGATCCATGCCATTGTATTTACCAGCAAATTCATTTAAATGACCGTCTTCAGTCATCGTATTAATGCGTTCCAAATCGTGACGATTACCCACTTGGAAATCATTAGGATCATGGGCTGGTGTTATTTTCACCATACCAGTACCAAAATCTTTTTCTACATACTCATCTGCAATAATTGGAATTTCACGACCAACTAATGGCACCAAAACCTTTTTACCAATTAAATCTTTGTATCGTTCATCGCTAGGATGAACCGCAACAGCAACATCCCCAAACATTGTTTCTGGACGAGTTGTTGCAATTTCAATGTAATCTTTTCCGTCGAATGTTGTCCCATCTGTAAATGGATACTTAACGTGATAAAATGCGCCAGCATCATCTTGATAAATAACTTCAATGTCAGATAAGGCAGTTCTTGCCTGTGGGTCCCAGTTAATGATATATTCCCCACGGTAAATTAATCCTTTATTGTATAGATCAATAAATACCTTGTTAACAGCCTTATTCAAACCTTCATCAAGCGTAAAGCGCTCGCGGTCAAAGTCAAGTGACAGCCCCATCTTACCCCATTGTTGCTTGATGGTAGTAGCATACTCGTTTTTCCAGTCCCATACTTGTTCAACAAATTTTTCACGACCCAAATCGTAACGTGAAACACCTTCACCACGTAATCTTTGTTCAACTTTTGCCTGCGTTGCAATACCAGCGTGATCCATTCCGGGCAGCCACAAGGTATCAAATCCTTGCATCCGCTTTTGACGAATGATCATGTCTTGTAATGTCGTATCCCATGCATGCCCTAAATGAAGTTTTCCGGTAACGTTAGGAGGTGGAATGACAATAGAATAAGGTTCTGGCTCATTGCCTTGAATTTCTTTGTTTGATTCGGGTGCAAATAACTTTTTGCTTTGCCAGTTGTCATAACGGCCAGCTTCAACAGAAGTTGGATCATACTTTGTTGACATATCAATATCACGCATAGTTAATTCCTTTCTTTTAAGTCGTAACACGAAAAAAGATCGTCCTAATCTCAAATTACAGAGATTAGGACGATCTTTCTACCGTGGTACCACCTAATTTGTCGTTTTTAAACGACCGCTTATTTATTTAATATGATTAATTATAATTCTCAGCAACCTTGGGCATTAACACGATTGATTTCCACTAAACATCAACTCTCTAGACGTGCGCTTGCTTAATCCTCTAAGATTATTTTAATGTTACCGTAAATTAGACAGTTCGTCAAGCAGATATTCAAGACGCTGCATAACTGGTATTTATTTCATAGTATCTTAATCAACAGTTAGATTTAGAAAGCAATCTTTTAAACCTATCTTCATCAACTTGATCAGTTGACAAATCCACAAAGTAATTTTTCTGCCATGTTTGTGTTTGCTGAGCAGTTTTATTTAATTCAACTACCCAATCTGGATAAACTCTGAAAGCCATTTTTCCTTTGGTTTGCTGCGAACTCAATATTTTCTGTTGTACCAGTAACACTTTAGGAAAAATGAAGACTCCCTTTTGCTGATTATCTATCACACAAACCACTAATAACTCAGGACTATTGTACGCATCAAATGGTTTATTTTGACCTCTGTCGTCTTTTTCCCACAACACGACAAAGTATCCTTGTTTAGTAGGTGTTTTCTTCGCCAAACGGGTACGAAGACTTTTGTTACCAACAAATAAAGTTGTCCCTTCATATTCGTTATTTTGTGATTCTTCTGATACTCGTGTTACGTCACATTGGTACATACGTGCAACAACGCCTTCAATTAAGTTGAGTGACTCCATTTTACTTTTCCTCACAATCAACGTTTTTCATAAGAAAAGGCGCTACATCAA
>CAACWD010000049.1_pt1 | contig 20927 bp, 25 predicted proteins | sample 2275561 | NCBI WGS metagenome assembly CAACWD01 (sample SAMEA5312446, study PRJEB27640) | indoor metagenome | biome: indoor environment; feature: uncontrolled; material: polymer tiles stone | place: Germany | collected 2014-07-07
GTAAGTTCATTTTAACATGGTTCGGAGGACGTAGGAATGGCACTTTTACCAGCGGTGAATGAGAAGGCAACAAGAGAAGCGGTTCGAGAGTTTTTTGATAGTGAGTGGCCACGTATCGTGAACATGGCTGATATGGGATATGTTGATTTAAAGTCAGTTGAAATTTCAGACATGCCAAGTGCACGATCATTTGGTAATGCTAACGATGAGCGGTTCGCGAACCACACTGACGCTGTGTACTACTACGATGCCGTTGTCCATGCCATCAAGGTTATGACACAGCCACACAGGCACTTCATGTGGTTACGATACATCCGACACTTAGAATGGTTGCAAGTAGAAGCGCTTACTGGTTACAGCACTCGACGCGGTCAAGAGATTATCGATGAAGCGTTTCTATTGTTCGCTGATAAGTTTGCCGATGTTTATGATTTGCGAGTTAAAGAATAAAAAACATAAACATTATTAAAAAGAGAATTATGGGAAAATATTATATATTTTAACCCATATGTTAGTTTTTATACTAAGATAGTTTAAAGGTGGTACTTATATTTTTAATACGTATTCAATAAGAATGACCCAATTAGTATTTAGGTCCCATGCAGGTTTTAGTATATAGGAGAAATTATATGAGAATTATTTCAAGTACTCAGGTATTTACACCTGGTAAAACGCCCGATTTAACGTACAACGATAGACATAAGTTGGGTGAAAGGTTGAATTTTAGATTAGATCGAGGAGGTCAAATTATTGTTGTATCAGGGCCTAGTAAGGTGGGAAAAACAGTATTAATAAAGAAAAGCTTAGAAAATGAAAAATTAGTTAGTGTTCAAGGTGGCGATATAGTAACCATTGATGGGTTTATTAATGAAATATTTAAAAAACTAAAGGACCTCCCAAAAGAAAAGAAAATTTACGAAAAAGAAGAAAAATTGAATAAAGCAGAGGCTGAGTTAACAGCTGAACTAGGAGCTAAAGTAAAGTTTTGGGGGGTTTTTAAAAGTGGTACTGTAATCGAGGGACGATTTAAAAAGACGGGTGCTGTTCAAGAAGAAGTCAGTAACAACTACTTAGATGACCCCTTTTCGAGAGTAGTTGAATACATGATTTCCAATCAGTATATATTAGTGATTGATGATTTTCATTATGTACCCAAAGAGTTACAAAAAGCGCTAATACAAAAACTCAAATCCCCACTCAATGATGGGTTGAAAATAGTTTTTGCGTTAATACCAAATAGAACTTCAATTGTCGTGGAGCATGAGCCAGATATGAGCGGACGAGTCCATGTCTTAGAAATTCCAACATGGGAAAAGGAAGATTTAGGATATATACCGGATCAAGGTTTTAAAAAGTTGAATGTCACATTAGATGAAAAACTGAGAGATGAACTGATACAGAACAGTTTTTCCAGTCCATATTTAATGCAAGATATTTGCTCGTTTTTAGCATATTTTTCAAATATTAACGAAACCGAGAAAGGTACTACGAAGCACCTAAAACTGGAGGAGGAAACTCTTAAAGAGGTGTATAAAGAAATTGCTACAAATGATACTGTGATTGAATATTTAGAACTCGGAAGAACTCAACGCGGAACACAAAGAATACCATTTTCGATAAAAAATCCACCAGCCGATAATGTTAATAATATTTTAGATATATATGAATTAGTAATGTTGGGGCTTGAAATGCATGCTATATACAATGTTATTGAGTTGGACGATCTTTTTACCACCATTCAAGGTTTTAATCCAGAACGTGTGAAATCCAAAACTAAAGTTAAACTAAATGATGTTACTAAGACACTATCAAGTTTCACACAAATGGCCATTGAGAAAAACCCTAATGATCCAGCTATAGAATTCAAGAACGACGTGAATAAAATTTATATGTATGACGCTAATTTTTCGTTTAACCTAAAATTTAGGCGAATATCTTGATAAAGAATTCTAGATCACTTCAATTATTATTGATCAGTCATTTACGATGTGAAGCGCGTATATGATTCATAAGTGCCGCATGCAAGGTGCGTGTAGTCAAAGTTATTATGATAGAGTACCAAAATTGAAACAAAGCATGTGTGGCGGAATAGGTAGACTCTAAAAGGTAATATTAGATGGTGTGCCAACTTTGGCTTAAATGTCTCTGCGGCAGAGTATAGGGAAATCATCATGTCGGGTGCAAATCCTGACCACATGCACATGCCATTAGTTTGGCAAAAAAGTCCATGTCAGCGCCCAGCGTTGCCTGGCATACATATCAATAAGCATAAGGACAAATGCTTTCTAATTTTGTTGTTCGTGCCGTGGCTCCTGATATGTGAGCGCACGGTTTTTCTCTGTCATCAAAAAAATTATTTGTAGGAGGTTAGCATGTTTGTTTTATTAAATTTTCTCCTCATATTTTTTGCGTTTTTTATTGGCTATATTGTGGGATATAAAGATAAATTATTTAAGAAGTAACGCTAGTCTTGAAATTAGTATTGCAACTTTGCGCGAGGTGACATATGGGATATGCAGCAGTACAGAACCACTACGGTGAAAACTATGTAACGCAAGTATTTAGTGAGCAAGATATACATGACATCGAGGCAACATGTGAAGTATGCTTCGATTCTGACTGGGTGATTGGTGTATACGACACCATGGAAGAGGCACAACAACATATAGACGATTCATTATTTGATTAGATCGGTTATTAAGCATTACTTAATAGCTGGTTTTTATTTTGCACTGAATGAGGAGAATGATATGGGACAACGACTACATCGATGTGCTGAACCTGGTTGTTACGTCATGGTGCCAGTTGGTCAACGATACTGTGCGATACATCAACGTGACGTACAACGCGATCATATGGCAGATAGGCAATACGACCGCAAGCGCAAGGCAGACACAGAACGTGCAGAACGTAATGCGTTCTATCGTAAGCCAGTATGGAAACAGACAAGACAAGCAGTAATGGAACGTGACGATGGTCTCTGCCAATACTGTGAATTAGTTGGTACAACATCACCAGCCGACATGGTTGACCACATTGTTCCGCGTGAGATAGCACCAGAGCTTAGCTTAGACATGAACAACCTAGTGGCTGCATGCAACATGCACCACAACATGAAGACTAAGTGGGAACAATCTTATTATGGCACTGGACAACGCAATAAAATTAACTTTGACGCCGTTCGAGTGAGAGATTACCATTTACTCGATTTTGTGTTTAAAACGGCTGAGAATTGAAATGTCGGCGTCTGATAGGGGGCCTGTGGTTAGGTCAAGGAGAACCGATGCAGTAGTCTCGTTTTCCATAGCGAGCCAATTTTTCGTATGAGGGGGGGTGTCAGAAATTAGCCCGAAAGAATTCAAAGCGCATGTCGCTAAATCAAAAACATTTTTCAACAAGGCGTTTGCTGACGTTCCCAAAGAGAAAGAGGATGTTAAGAAAGCTATTGTTGACCAATTAGCATTTGCCACCGTTAATCTTCAAACTCTGCAAGAAGACATTATTGAGAATGGACCAATTGTTTTATTTGTTAACGGTAGTCAAGAAATGATGCGAGAAAACCCAGCACAAAAGTCATATGTGTCAGTTATCAATCGCTGGACTGCGCTGGTGAAAGAGTTGAATGGACTGTTGCCAAAGGATGTTGCACCAGTTGAAATTGATGCTTCCGAGGACATTATCAAAATGTTTAAGGGGGAAAAGTAATGGACGCTGTGACGCAATATGCCAAAGATGTTGTAACAGGCAAGATTAAAGCCGGGAAGTTGCTTATTTTGGCAGCTAATCGGCATTTGCGAGACCTGAAACGACAAAATACAGACAATTTTCCTTATCACTTCGACGCAAATATTCTTGAAGGCTTTCTGATGTTCGCATCAAGAGTACCTGATCCAGATACTGGTGAGCCAATGCCGTTAATGCCTTGGCAAATCTTTATCTTAGGGTCAGTTATCGCTTGGCGAAACAACAAAACAGGCGGTAAGCGGTTCAGACGTGCGATTGTTTCGATTGCGCGTGGTCAAGGTAAGACATATTTGGCGGCTATCTTGGCAGCTTATGACTTCTTTGTTCAATCAAGTGATAAGAACAATCAAGATATCATTGCTGCCGCTAATACATCCGACCAAACCAAGAAATTATTCAACTACATATCCGGTACGATTGAACGAATGCTTGCAACGATTTTCAAAGGTATGCAGGATGACGTTACATTGCGCTTTATGGATATTTTCAACTTCAAACAACGCAATCAAATCGTTCGCATTTCGGCAGAAGGTGGAAAGTTTGATTCGTATCACGCGACTACTGCCATCTTTGACGAAGCTGGCGACCAAAGAGACCGTGATGCGTTTGGAAAGATTACATCCGGCCAAATTAAGCAAGAAGAAGCTTTGTTTTTCCAAATCTCAACTGCCTATCAAAACCCTAACGCACCATTGCGTGAGGATATTAAGACGGTTACAGAAGCAATTGAGAAGAATGAAGGTGAATTGGACGATTACTTCATGGCAGTGTTCTCGCAAGACAGCCCAGATGAAGTATTCGAGCCTGACGAGTGGATTAAGTCAAACCCACTGCTGGGCCTTGATGGACAGCATGACAAGTTGCTGAACGGATTGATTTCGGAACGCAACGCGAAGATGGCAGAAGGTAAGCTGAACGATTTCTTGGTTAAGAATATGAATGTGTGGTTGAACGCAGAGCAAAATGCAGCATTCAAATTGGATGAAGTTGAAAACGCGGTTATAGCTGGATTTGATATGACCTTTAGAGACGTATATATAGGGTTCGACAATTCTATGACTTCCGATGATGCAGCTCTTGCGTTTGTGTTCCCGTATGAGATTGATGGGAAAAAGAAATGGCATATCTACCAACACTCGTTTATTCCGTGGCACAAGGCCGGGTCAATTGAGACTAAAGAGAAGCAAGATGGAATCAATTATCGTCAAATGGAAGAACTTGGTTTTGCTCACGTCACGCAACACGAAAAGGGCTTGATAGACAATGAGTTCATCTTCACTTGGTTAATGGATTTTGTTGATAAGTTCAACCTAAACGTACTGGAGTTCGCTTATGATGCGGCTCACACTTATGCGCTGATTAAAGCGATTGATGAAGCGACAACTTGGAACATGGTCGGTGTGCGACAAGGAACAATTTCGTTGAATGAGCCGACAAAATGGCTTCAAGACAGCTTTGTTGAAGAACGTGTTACACGATTAGACGACCCGATGATGGAGAAGTCATTGATGAACGCGGTTGTTGTTTCGGATAACAACGGAATCAAGATTGATAAGAACAGGGCAACTTACAAAATTGACCTTGTCGACGCAATAGTTGACGCACTGTACGACGCAATTTATCACTTCGAGTCATTTAGCGCTAATTCTAGCGTGAGTGATTACTCACGAATGAATGATGAGCAAATTGCAGATTACATCAAGTCGGAAAGTTTTGGGTTCTAACATGCAAATTAGAGGTTTACTATCAGACGTTTTATCAGTTCTTGGCGCTTTGTCGATTTCGGCAGGCGCCTTTTTAATTGCCCCGTGGTTGGGCCTGATTGTCATTGGCCTAGCTTTGTTGGCAATCAGTTATTTCATGAGATAGGAGAAGTACATGTTTTTTGAGAAACGATCCGTACCCATTCGTGGTTCAGGGAATCCGCGCGCGTTATCAATCGTTAATGGCGGTCTGTTTTTCACGGATGGTTATTTATCGGCGGAACAAGCAATACGCAATAGTGACGTGTGGACGGCAGTGAATATCATTGCTACCGACATTGCCCGTGTGTACTTTCACGCCAAAGACGAACAAGTTGATTGGTTATTGACACATCCGTCACGACTGACCAACCGGTTCAACTTCTTTCAGGCAATGGTTGTCCAAATGTTGTTGGACGGTAATGCCTACGCACTGCGACGGACAGACAAGAAGTATAACAATGGACGCGAGTATTTCGAATTCGTGCCACCGTCACACGTTACGCCTTGGTTGTCAGATGACGGTCAGACGATGACGTATGATCTACGCTTCGATAACCGAAATGAAGACGAATTGAAAAACGTTGATTCTAACGACATTATTCATCTTCGTTGGCTATCAATGAACGGCGGGTTGATGGGACAAAGTCCGCTATTGGCTTTGCGCAATGAGTTGGACTTGCAAGCAAACTCACGTCGCTTGAGTTTGGCTTCACTGAAACAGGCAGTTAACCCTTCTTCAATCTTGAAGGCTAAGGGTACCAAGTTAGGTGAAGAAGAACGAGCGGCAGTGCGAACAGCATTCGAAGATGCGCAGTCAGGTGACAATGCTGGGCGTTTGCTGGTACTGGACGATTTGTTCGACTACCAACAATTGGAAGTTAAAACAGACATTGCGAAGTTATTGGCTTCAACTGACTTTACCCGAACGCAAATTGCAAAGGCGTTCTTGTTGCCAGTCAATATGTTGGGCGGTGAGAGTGAACACTCAAATGCCGACCAGGTACGTGCTGACTACAACCAAACTTTCGCCCGGTACTTAGCACCAGTTGTTGAAGAATTGGAGCAAAAGTTAGGTGTGAATGTTGTTCCAGACGTTCGCCGGGCGACTGACTTGGACGGTAGTCAGATTGAACAACGCGTTGGCTTCTTGGTAGATAAAGCCATTTTGTCGCCAGAGATGGCACAACAAGCTTTGTTGAAGAGTCAATCGGACTTAATCACGGATGACATTGTTGCCAAGTCTGAGCTTGAAAAGACGCTGAAGGAAGGAGAGACAACCGATGAACAATCAGGAAGTACGCAGCCTTAGTGTTGAAGTCCGTGCTGACGAACAAGAAGGTAGTCGCAAGGTGTTTGGTTATCCAATCGTATTTGGTAAGCCATCTAACGACATTGGCTTCATTGAGTATATCGACAAGGGCGCGTTGAAAGACGTTGATTTGAGCGGTGTATATCTAGTTTATGCACACGACCCTAATCAACCATTGGCACGCGTAGATGCCGGCACGTTGAAGTTGAAAGTTGATGATACCGGCTTGTATTTTGAAGCAACGTTGCCAAATACAACGCTTGCTAACGACGTCTTGGAGAATATCCGAGTTGGCAATATCAAGGGCATGAGTTTCATGTTCACTGCTGCCGAAGATACGTGGGAGTTCAGTAATGACCCTGGTCAACCTGATATCCGACACGTAACGAAGATTGACCAAGTTTTCGAAATTACAATCACACCTTTGCCGGCGTATGATGATACATCAATCGCAATCGCTAGTCGTGATGCACAACGTGCTCAAGGATATTCACTTCGTCAACGCTTGCAGGACACTGTAACGCTGGCGCAAATTCAGAAAAGGAACGGTAGATTCTAATGGCAACACTAGATGAGAGTGTTCAAGCAAAGAACACGGCGTTGCAAGATGCAATCGATGCAGCTCAAAAGCTAATCGACGACCCGAATGCAACGGCAGATGATGCACAATCTGCAATGGATGCAGTAAAGCAAATCGAAAATGATATTAAGGACTTGCAAGCATTGCAAGATGCACAACCAGAAGAAGCTAAGGAACCCGCACCGGACGACAGCGCAAGCTCAACCCCTGATGCGGGTTCTTCTGTATCCGAGGACAACGCGGAAGATGATGCGCCGGCTGATGACAAGTCAGAAAAAGACAACAAAGATGAAAACGAAGCACCGGCCAATGGTGCCAGTGATGATGAAAAGAAAGACGAGGAACGATCAATGCCAATTGAAGTAACTAAGACTTCACAAGACAAGCAAGCTGAGCAACGTTCAGCATTTAACGCATTCATGCGCTCAAAGGGTGAGAAGCGTGAAGGTTTGAAGTCAACTGACGCCGGTTCACTTATCCCAGAAGAAATCATTTACGACCCAACTTTGAAGTTGGAAACGGTTGTTGATTTGGCTTCTCTGGTTCAAAAGACAAAGGTTTCAACTGCGTCTGGTAAGTACCCAATCTTAAAGCGTGCTTCAACTACCATTCCATCAGTTGCCGAATTGGAATCCAACCCTGATTTGGCTAAGCCACAATTCTTGCAAGTTGCATGGGAAATTGTTACCTACCGTGGTGCTTTGCCAATCTCACAAGAGTCTTTGGACGATGCACAAGTTGATTTGGGTCAATTGGTCGCTGAACACATTCAAACTATCAAGACGAACACGACGAACGCTGCAATTGCTACGAAGTTGGCTTCATTTACAGCTAAGTCAGTTCCTGCTAAGGCCATTGTTGATGGGTTGAAGGATATCGTTAACGTTTCATTGGACCCCGCTTACAACAAGTCGTTTGTTATGACGCAATCAATGTACAACGAGTTGGACAAGACAAAGGACAACGAAGGCCGTTACTTGTTGCAAGACCAAATCTCTTCACCAGCCGGTAAGTCATTGTTTGGGTTGCCAGTTAACGTGATTGCTGACAACCAATTCGTATCAACTGACACCGTTGGTACTAAGAAGCTGTGGGTTGGTGATTTGCGCCGAGCAATTTTGTTTGCTGACCGTTTGGACGTCGCTATCGAATGGGTAGACAACGATGTATACGGACGCATTCCACGCGTTGTTATTCGATTTGACGTTAAAGCTGCCGATACCGACGCTGGTTACATGGTATCAATCGCTGCAGAAGCATAAGAAAGGACTGATGCAACATGGACAAGTTTATTGTAAAGTCTGATTTTATCGACAAGCAAACGAAGATTTCATATGTTGCTGGTGATGAATATCCAAAGTTTCCGACTGACGAGCGTGTCGCTGAGTTGAAATCTGGTGATTTCATCGGAGTAGTTGATGAAAAGCAGGCCGGAGACGAATCAGTTGAAGATGGTCAATCAGACGTTAACGAAACTGTGGGAGAAACCGTTGAAAAGCCAACTGAAAAGAATACGGTAGCGGAAATTAAGGCTCACTTGGACGAAAACAAGATTGAATATGCCGATGACGCTAAGAAGTCAGATTTGCTTTCATTGATTTAAAGGTGGCACTTATGGAACGAGATAAATTATTCGATACCATCATGGTTGCGTTGCGCTCAACCACAACTGACGAGGGTTTGCAAAACGAAGTGAACGATCTTATCTTAGCAGCGCGTGCCGACCTCAATATTGATGGTTTGGTGTCGGACGAGTTCGCTAGTTCTAAGGCGGTCATTATTCGGCAAGCTATCACGCTTTATGTTAAGGCGCATTGGGGCTATGACAATCCTGATTCAGAGAAGTTTCTAGACCGATACGAGAAGTTGAAAACTAGTTTGTCGTTTCATTCTCAATATGGGGGTTGAACTGATGAAGTATGACCAAGTTTTAACGCTGTTAAGCGCAGTGTATACGCAAGATGAGTTATTGCAACCAGTTGAAACTTTTACGGCGCGCAAGGTATATGCTAATGCCTTCACTGTTGGTCGTGATGAGTTTAGTTTGGCGGGGCAAGCTGGCCTGAGAGCCGACTTGGCATTTCAAATCAACTCAATTGACTATTCAGGAGAAGAATCGGTGGAGTTCAACGGACAACGGTATAAGGTTTACCGAACTGCCGTGTCTGGTGATCGCACTACTTTGTATTTGCAAAAGGATTTGACTGATGGCAAGCATTGATGACTTAGGCGCTGAAATCACGCGTGCATTGGCACAATATACAGATGAAGTCGAGGACAAATTGGAAGACGCGCAAAAGGAAGTCGCTAAAGAAGCGGCGACCAAGTTGCGGTCGGCTGGGGGGTTCAAAGACCAAACTGGAAAGTATCGTAAAGGCTGGAAATCGAAGAAGAACGGTAAGGGTTACGTTGTCTTCAACGCAACTGCCGGTCAACTAACTCACTTGCTGGAGAAGGGTCACGCCAAGCGTAATGGTGGGCGTACAAAAGCGTTTCCACACATTGCTGACGTTGATGAGTGGGTAGCAAGCGAGTATGAAGACCGTGTTCGTTCTGCATTGGGGGATTAGATGCAATTCAATGAGTTTGGGGCAGCACTTAAAACTGCACTAGGCATTCCGGTTGCCTATTATCAATTTCCGGAAGGTGACGCACCAGGTACACCGTTCGCTGTGTATTACGCAGAAGACAACGAGGATGCGTTTGCAGATGATGAAAACTATCAAGAAGTCATTAACGTGACTATTGAGCTATACACAGACAAGAAGGACTTACAACTTGAACGAGCTGTTAAGTCCTTTTTGCGTTCACAAGAAATCGCTTATGCAAAGTCTGACCAACCAATCGAGTCAGAAGACATGCACGAGACGATTTTCTTAATTCAATTGATTGGAGAAGATTTAGATGACAACATCGAATGATACCAACAAGGTGAAGTACGGTTTGCGCAATGTGCATTTGTTTGAAATTACAGACAGTGGCACTAAATTGACGTACGGAACACCTATTCATTGGCGTGGAGCAACTGAATTGACATTGGATCCAAACGGAGACGCTTTGGAAGTCCATGCTGACGATATTCTTTACGACAAGGAAGAAAACAACCAAGGGTACACGGGAAAGCTAACGATGCTTTACTTGCAACCCGAAATTGAAGCGTTGCTGTTTGGTAACGTTGAGAACGCCGATGGTGTAGTGGTTGAAAATGCTGATAACCATGGTTCAAAGGTCGCAATGGCCTTTGAGTTTTCAGGAGATAAGAAGCACGTTCGACACGTCTTGTATAACGTGTCATTCTCACGCGCTGGTGATGGTTCAGCAACCAAGAGTGACAAGATTGACGCACAAACTGCTGAGTTCGAATTTTCAGCAATGGCAGACCCTTATGACTACAAGATTAAGGGTAAGGCTGCACAAGGCTCTGCTAAGTACGACGACTGGTTTACTGCTGTTTACGTACCTGGCGCAAGCGCACCAACGGTTTAATGACTGGCCGGGGAAACCCGGCATACATATCGAAAATAGAAATGGAGCAATGACATGCAAAAGGCAATCACTATTGGAAATAAGGAAATAACGTTAGTCTCATCCGGTGCTACACCAATCTTTTATCGCAATGAATTTGGACGTGATTTCTTTGATGATTTTGGAAAGTTCTTGGAGCTGGCTCAACAGGCGGCTAGTGCTGAAACGGACGCAGAAAAGGCTGGCGTTTTGTTCAACAAGGACATCACATTAGTACAAGATATGGCCTACATTTACGCCAAGAATGCAGATGTTAACATTGCGCCATATGACAAGTGGTTTGAAGGATTTGAAGTCTTCCCAATTTTCGACATTTTGGAAGATATTGTCGAGATTGCTATGACCTCAATTTCGACAAAAAAAGCCTAAAGGACGAGTACGAAACCGACGATGTATTTGATGATGAAAGCTACTTATACATTGCTAAAAAATCGGGCTTGTCCTGGGAAGAGTTACGCATGATGGACTTAGGTCAGGTAATGGACTACATCGTTGAATACGCAAACTCTGAAACAAAAGCTAATGAACGCGCTAAGTCTAATGAATCACCTGTCAAAAAGGCGAACCAAGCTGATTTCGATACGTTCTAGAAAGGAGATATAGATGGCGGGAAGTCGAATTAAAGGTATCACGATTGACATTGACGGTAATACTACCGGATTGCAGTCGAGTTTAAAGGACGTCAACTCACAAACCAGTAAGACAAGCGCAGAATTGCGTGACGTAAATAAGTTGTTGAAGCTAGACCCTGGTAATGTTGAATTAGTTGCACAAAAACAAAAGCTATTGAGCAATGCAGTTCAAACTACGTCTCAAAAGCTTGATCAATTGAAGTCGGCACAATCACAAGTGGAGGCACAATTCAAAGCTGGTGATATTGGTGAAGAACAATATCGTGGTTTTCAACGTGAAGTACAAGCTACTGAAGCACAATTGGGTCGCTTGAAGAATGGTTTGCAAGACACTACGAACTATCTTGAAGGTAGCGGTGATGCTGCCGCACAAGCAGAAGCTGGTTTCAAGCAAGCTAAATCAGGTATGGATGAGCTTAATGATACTGCTGAAAACATCAAAAATATGGGTTTGGCAGATGCCTTGGGTCAGGTTGGTGATAAGGCGGCTGAAATCGGTGGCGACATTCTTAATACTGGTATGGATTTTGCCAACGCACAAAGCTTGATGCAGAATTCAATGGGGTTGACCAAGTCGCAAGCTGATCAGGCAACTCAATCAGTTCACGGCGTGTTTAACAGCGGACTAGTTGAAGATGTGAACGAAGCTAGTGAAGCTGTCATGACGGTTAAGAACTCATTTCAAGACTTAAACGGTCAAGATTTGACGAATCTAACTAACCAGTTAGTAGCTATTGCAAAGCACGGTGGTGTTGACATTAAGGACGCCACCAACGCTGCTTCACAAGCAATGAAGGGCTTTAGAATTAGTGGTCAAGAGGCTACTGATGTTGTGGCCAAAGGTCTACAAGACGGACTGAACAAGAATGATGACTTCTTGGACACGGTCAATGAGTATGCACCAACATTCCAAGACGCTGGGATGAGCGCTGGAAACATGCTTAATGTGTTGAACGCAGGTATGCGAAACGGAGCCTTTAACACTGACAAGGTCGCTGATGCTGTTAAGGAATTCCAACTTCGTTTGACGTCAGGACAGCTTGATGAACCAATGCAACAGTTTGGTCAGGCTACGCAAGACGTTTTCCAAAAGTTTAAGGACGGACAAGCGACATCAGCTGAAGTCATGGCTGCCGTTGGTAAAGACTTGAAGGGAATGCCGGCCGACCAAGCTAAAGCGGCTGTACAAGGTTTGGGAACACAATTCGAAGATTTGGGTCAAGGTGCTTCGGCCGCATTGTTGGAAGCGACAACTGGAACAGAAAAACTCAACGGTTCGGCTGACAAAATGGCGCAAAAGACGCCTGGTGAGAAGATGCAAGCGTCAATCAATCAATTGAAAGACGCACTTGCGAACTTGGTTGCTAAGTTAGCGCCGGTAATTGATTTTATTTCACAACTAGTAACGTCAATTGCTAATGCGCCGGGACCTATTCAAGCGATTATTGGTGTTATCGGTGCTGTGTTATCGGTGCTGGCTATTTTGATGCCGGTAATTACCACTATTGCGACAGTTGTCGGTGCATTTGGTGCCGGTGTATTACTACCAATTGTTGGTATTATCGCTGGTGTTATTGCAGCTATTTCGGCGATTGTGATTGTCATCCAGAATTGGGGTGCGATTGTTGAATGGCTGGAAACAGTTTGGTCAAAAATCAAGGTTGCCATTAATTATGCAATTTTTGAAATTCAAAATACGATTACGACTGTGTTTACAGCAATTGGGTCGTTCTTTTCTGGGTTGTGGGCTGGCATTCAAAATGTATTTTCTACTGTCTGGAACGCAATCAGTTCAACGGTGTCCAGCGTCGCCAATGCAATTAGTTCAACGATATCGAACGTATTCAACGGCATTTCATCAACGATTAGAAATATCGTCAATGGTATTCGTTCGACTATTTCAAGTGTATGGAACGGCATTTCATCAACGACTAGTTCAATTTGGAATGGCATTCGTTCTGCGATTAGCAATATTGTTAATGGCATTAGAAACACTATATCAAACGTTCTGAATAGTCTTGGCGGTATTGCGTCGGGGGCTTTTAATGGCGTTAGGAACGCAGCTTCAAACGTATTGAATGGAGCATTGAACGTGGTTAGTGACATTGTTAATCGTATTAAGGGGTTATTCAATTTCAGTCTAAGGTTCCCGTCAATCTCAATTCCGCACATTCCACTGCCGCACTTTAGTTTGTCTGGATCATTTAACCCATTGAAGGGACAAATTCCAAGGATTGGCGTTAACTGGTATGCCAAGGGTGGTATTTTTACTAAGCCAACTTTGTTCGCTGCCAATGGTGGCTATAACGGTGTTGGTGAAGCTGGCCCTGAAGCAGCATTGCCTTTGAACGACAAAACACTTGGTGGCATTGGTAAAGGTATTGTTGATGCGCTTGGTGGTGAGATGGGTGGTACTCAAATTGTCATCCAAGTTAACGCAGACACAACGCCAGCAACAATAAACAAGATTAGGGACGCAGTAATGGACGGTATTACACGTTCACAAGCTGCAAAGGCCCGTGTAACAGGAGCATAAGATGAACAAGGGAAGTTTTACAATTGGACAGTTGAATAGTGAGGACATCCAAGCGGTTATTACCAGCTTCCCAGAAATCACTATTCCTGAACGCAAACACACATTGAACACTAGTCCGGTCGGTATTGATCGGGCTATTTTGTTTGACGATAACGCTTATGAAAACCGCACAATTAAGTTCACAGTAGGGTTCAAGCCTAGTGCGATCGTCGGACAGCATATCGTAAAATTCTTGGCAGCGCTAGATACTGGCAAGTATGTTGATTTGCGATTGTATTCAGATGAGAACTACACGTATCAGGTCGTTCGCACTGGTGAAGCTGAGGTGACACGTAAAGGTATCAACTCAACATATCGTGAAGTAGCTGTGACGTTGAGTGCGGCGCCATATAAGTACGTCTATCCTGCACCAACTGGCACGATTGGAACAACGCAGACAACATTGACCAACCCGACGCTTTCACCCGCTAAGCCATACATCAAGATTACCGGTAGCGGTGCTATCAATCTGACGATTAACGGCACAGTTTATAAGTTCACTGGTGTAAGTGGCTCAATCGAGCTAGACAGCGCTATGCAGAACGTGTGGCGTGTAGACAGTGGTGTAATGGTCAACGAAAACGCGAAAATGGCAATTGGGCCATTCCCAATGTTGAAACCAGGGCCTAATACGGTGAAGTTGAGTGCAGGTACAGCAACTATTGAGATGAGATGGAGGACGCTATGACACCGATTCTATATTCAAGTGATGAAATTGATTTTTTGAATAACGGCTTGGGTCAACTGGGGGACTTGTACGACGTCGATATTCATGAACAGCGAAACGGATTGCTTAACTTAACGGCATATTATCCAGTGAACGGTCAACATTACGCCGATATCAGTGAAGGTAATATTATCCTTGCTAAGCCGTCACCATTGGACGATAATCACGCGTTTCGCATTGTTTCGGTAGCGTTGGATATCACTGGCTATGCGGTGATGATTGAAGCTGATTCAATCACATATGATTTAACGAATAATCTATCGAAGACAATTCACATGTTAGGCGATGGTCAGGCAGCAATGACAGCCATTCAAAAATCAACGTTGCATCCGCACATTTTCACTTTCTACTCAGACATCACACACACAAGCGAGTCTCAACTTCGATACGTTAACCCGATGGAGGCAATAGCTGGAACTCAAGGTTCATTCTTGCAAATTTGGGGCGGTGAATTAAAGCGTGAAAATCGTCGTGTTGCGATGTTCAATCGACGCGGACGTGACAATGTTGCGACGTTCCGTTTGGGTAAAAATATTGCCGGATTGAAGTACACGGTTGATGTGTCCAACTTGACGACTGAAATCGTTCCGACGGTAACCGTTAACTCAACTGATGTTTCACGAACAATCGAGGGCGCAACAGTTCAAAGTTCACGAATGGGTAACTATCCACTCGTTTATTCGAAGATGGTTGATGTATCACAAGACGTTAAAGTTGACGAAGGCGACACTGACGACCAAATCAAGGCGAGGATTAATGCGTTTGCTGCGGACTGGTTTGTTAAGTCGGCTAATACTGGAAAAGATTTGCCAGAAGTCACGGTTGAGGTTGAAGTAGAAAGCCTACAAGATAGTGCAGATTATGCCGACAAGTTCGCAAAGTTAGAAACAATTGGGCTTACTGATACTGTGACAGTTTATGTGCCGGAATTTGGTGTTAACGTGACAGCGATTGTTAATGAGTTACACTATGATCCAATTGTTGAGCGTGTAACCAGTTTGGTAGTTGGTACCGCTAAGGTGAGTTTTGCAGATTCAAACAAGAGTGCATTATCAGAACTCGAAAATAAGGTTACGCAAGTGCAAGAACAGGCAACACAAGCCGTTACAAGCGCTAACGGTAAGAATAAAATCTACCCTGGACGAACAAAGCCAGAGCACCCACAAGAGGGGGACACATGGTTCTGGGAAGACGGTGAGAACTCTGGTATTAAGGTATTCAAAAATGGAGATTGGGTTGATGTAGTTGATAGCAAAACGCAGGAACGCATTACTAATGAAGTTAAGAATGCAGTCGATACCGCTGCTGCATACGCTGACAAGTTGAATAGCACACAGGCGGAAGCAACAAATAGTCTTGCTGATGAACTAGCCGAAAAGGCAGATGAACTGACTAAGAGCCAGCAAAACATTGCAAGTCAAGCGACGGCATACACAGACAGCGCAGTCGCACTAGCAACCGCTAATGCTCAACAGATTGGACAAACCACAGCTCAAAATGCACAAAAAGCGTTAGATAATGCAAAACTCGATTTAACAAAGTCAATTGCTAGTGAAGCAAGCGCAAGGTCACAAGCGGTGTCAAGTGCTAACTCAATGGCTCAATCATATGCCAGCCAAGCCAAGTCTGATGCAATTTCGGCAGGTACAACAGCCGATGGTGTAATCAGGAAAGACTTCAAAGATACAACCGATGGACTTGTTTCTACGATTTCGCAGAATAAGAAGACCGCTGATGATGGAATTTCAACCGCTCTATCAACGGCAAAACAAGCTCTTGACGGTTTACAAACTAAGGTTAGCAAAACCGAATACGATGCAAAAACTGGGAAACTTCAAACCGACTTAACCGAGACAACGCAAACGGCTAACCAAGCCAAAACGGATATTGTTTCTATCAAGCAAAAAGACGGTGAACAAGACCAGAAAATGAATTCGATTGTTTCTGATGTTGATAGCACCAAGCAAACAATCAGCGACTTAAAAACTGAACAAGGCAAGCAGTCTGGATCAATTAGCAAGTTGGAACAACGTGCTGATGGATTTGATGCAACGGTGACGAAGGTAAATAATTTGTCTGTTGGTGGCAGGAATTATGTCCTTAACTCATCTGGATTAAAAGCAACAAGTACAGTAAAACCTACACTTGTTGGTTCTATATCAAACTCGGGCGGCCAAGGAACGCTAGTATATTCTGATGATGGAGTTATGTTAACAAACAATGCTTCAAATACTACGTCTGAATGGTTTTATCAGGTAGCAAGTTCATGGACGTCTTTTGGAAATACTATAAGTAATGACAATACTGCTTATACGTTTAGTGCATATGTAAAGGGAACAGCAAAACAAGCGGTATTACGTGTGGGTTATAATGGCACAGCCGCTAATCAAATTATTAAATATGCTAATATAACGGAAAACACATGGACGAGAATCTCAATTACCGTTTCATTCCCTCCCACTGCAAACGGTTTCTATTTTAGAATACAAGGCGCTGTAAATGATCAATTCTGGAACGACTGGGCTGGCGGAGAATACGTTAAGTTCAAAAATGTTCAAATTGAACAAGGTAACCTTGTAACAGATTGGACACTAGCTCCAGAAGATTTATCAAGCGCAACAGCTAAGGCACAATTAACGGCTGATAATGCAACGTTAGCAATCAACAACTACAAGGCAGACGCTGATGGGCGTATTTCAAAGGCTCAGACTGATATTCAGGCAAATGCGACTGCTATTAGCCAAAAGGTTTCTCAAACTGTTTACGACCAAAAAACTGGTGAATTAACAGCTAAGGTGTCAACTGCCCAGCAAACTGCCGACAATGCCACACAAACAATTGGCAGGTATCAAACTAGCAACGACAACCGTGTAAAGGCTGCGGAGACAAATATCAAAGCCAACGCTGATGCAATTAAACTTACGGCAAGTAAGACTGATTTAGACAATGCAACAGGTAAATTGAGCGGAAGTATTAGTGAATTGAAGCAACAAGCAGACGGCTTCGATGCAACTGTAACAAAAGTAAATAATTTGTCGATTGGTGGCAGAAATTATGTTCTTAATTCATCTGGATTAAAAGCAACAAATGATTCCAGACCTACACTTATTGGATCTAAAAGTGATATAGGACGTGCAAATATTTCATATGATGATGATGGTATTGAGCTGACAAATAGTAATAGTGCCACAAATGAAGCCACGTCAGAATGGTTTTACGGAGTTGCAAATGCATGGACTCCTTTTGGAGAAAATATCAAAAATGATAATACCGTTTACACGTTTAGTGCAGATGTAAAGGGAACAGCAAAGCAAGCTGCGTTGCGTGTTGGTTATAATGGCACAGGTGGAAAAGAAATTATTCAATTTACAAATATCAATAATGATGTTTGGACAAGGGTATCCATTGTTGTTTCATTTCCAACTACTGCTAATGGTTTCTTTTTCAGAATACAAGGAGGGTTGAATAACCAAGTTTTCAATCGTTGGTCAGGCGGAGAATACATTAAGTTCCGAAAAGTTCAAATTGAACAAGGCAATGTTGCAACTGATTGGAAACCAGCTCAGGAAGATACCGACACACAATTAGCACAGGTTAAGCTAACAGCGGACGGAATTTATCAAACGGTTAATGATCCAAAAACTGGTCTTAATACACGAGTTTCAACCGCAGAAGGTAACTTTGAGCAAATAAAAAGTAACGTGAACGGATTGTCTACCACAGTCACTAAAACGTCAGACGGGCTTACACAAGAAATTAAAGATCGCACACAAGGTGACGACAACACCCTAAAAGCGGGAAAAGATTTTACCACTAGCCAAATCAGTAGTTATGACACTGGCATGCAAACGCGATTATCTCAAACTTCTGATGCTATCATGGCTGCTGTTAGCGGCGTTAATTTATTTACATTCAGTCGATTCGAAGACAGTGGTAACAACAAGTGGCCGGGATCTCGACAAGTTAATGGAACTATTACTAAGTGGGAATATTTTGATTCTGGTAACAACGGCATTTCAGTAACGCCAAATGACGCTTGGCAAGGGTTCTGGCATTCAAATATCCCGGTATACCCCGGTCAGGTTCTATCATCGTCAGTTATGATGAACAATAGCGGACGCAATGATGACCTTGGAAAGTTGGATATTTGGTTTGTCGACCATTCAGGCAAAAGAATTTCGCAGGCCGGTAGTACAGGAATTGGTAGTGCTAGCGGCTGGGTAATGGCTAAAATTGAAAACATAAAAGTCCCTAGTGGCGCTGCTCACATGCAAGTATCACTTCTTAACAAAACTGCAGGTGGTCCAGTTCACTACGCGTTGCCAATGGTAAATGTTGGATCTAAGGCGTTGCCGTACACACCAGATATTTCTGGACAAACGGCATTGCAATTGTTTTCAGATAGTTTTGCACTATCGCTTAAAGACAATATTGGCAATATTATCAGTGGTATCAATGGAGATACGTCTGGTTTGATGCTAACAGGTAAGCATATCTTTTTGGACGGTCAAGTGACTGCCGTTGGTAAGTCTTGGTTGGACGGTGCAGTAATTAAAGACGCAACCATTGGACGTGCGCAAATTGCGGATTTGTCAGTTGATTCATCTAAAATCATTAACTTAGATGTAAATAAAATTACAGGTAATGTTGCCAACTTCATACGAGCATACTGGGACGGGCGTTACGGTTCTACTTCAATCGACTCTGACGGAATGACGATTACCGCTGGTCTTGCAACCACAACTTTTGATAAAGACGGAATGAAGTTTGAGAAATCAAGCAGGTCTGTCGGACGAATTGGTGTCAATGACTTATATCAAGATTTCTCAAAAAAGGGGCTTTATTTTGGGCTTGAATCAACTGGTGACTTCATGGCATGGGGGGCGCAGAATTATGCAGGAAATCCGTACACAACCAAATTGAGTTGGTTCAGAGCTGGAGCAGTTCCGTCTAATCTTCCGGGACTAATTGAAGGATTTAATTTCGAAGACAATGTTGCGTTCATTAACCCAGTAGAAATGAGGGGCGGAATTAAATTGCAAGGAGCAAACGACAGATTGCTTGTAAGGGCATCGAATTTAAACGGAGGAAGTTATCCAACTTTCGGTGGTCCTTCTGCTTATTTTGTTTATGCAGGTTCCGACATTTATTTGTCGTCAAACGGAACAGCTATCAACCTTACAAAGATTGCTAAAGCTTTTGGTGGTATCAGAACAGCAGCTATACCAACCGGATTCAATAGCAACGGAACGGCTACTGGTTGGTATAACGTTGATATGGGTTAGAATTTAGGAGGAAAAGAAATGGATCAAAATCAACAAATTATTCAAACATTGGGTTTGGAAGTGGCAACACGTGCAATTGAGAATGCCGAACTAAAGGCACAGGTGAATACGTTACAAGCAGAAGTGCAAAACTTGCATGCACAATTAGCAGAACCAATGGATGGCCAACAAGATGAAGACTAATGTACGAATCGCAGAAGAACAAGCAAAAGAAGAGGAGAAATAATCATGAATATGACAGTTGGAGATTTACAATTTGGTTTCGTTGACGGTAAGTTAACGTTGAAGTACGCATCAGTTTCATTTAACGCAGGCACTTTTCCAAATAGTCTAAACGGTAATTTGCAAGTGACGCCAGAAGACGGTATTAATTCGACATCATCAGAAGATGACATCAAGGCAGCAGCTAAGAAGAAAATTCAAACGCTTATCGCAGAAGCTCCGGCAAAAACAACGGAGGTATAATATGGCATTGCCACACGATTTTGCAGGTTGGCTCACGGTGGTTGGCTCATTATCTGGTGCGATGTGGTTTGTCATTCAAAACACATTCGTTAAGTCTATGAACAACTTGAATAAGGCAATTACTGGCTTACAAGAAACTTTAAAAATTTATGATCGTCGGATTGATGACCATGAGACACGAATTCGGTTGTTAGAAGATTGGAGAGAACATCACGATGACAATGAATAACTTAATAACCTTTGCAGAAGCGCTATGGCAATCAGGTATTGCTCCAGCGCTTTTAATTTTGGGCATTGGTTGGCTATCAACACGATTTGCCCGCAATAAGAGGCTCACAGC
>CAACWD010000436.1_pt1 | contig 20487 bp, 18 predicted proteins | sample 2275561 | NCBI WGS metagenome assembly CAACWD01 (sample SAMEA5312446, study PRJEB27640) | indoor metagenome | biome: indoor environment; feature: uncontrolled; material: polymer tiles stone | place: Germany | collected 2014-07-07
GATGGTAAGACAGAACGTGGTGGTTATCCAGTTTACCGCAAGCCAATGAAACAATGGGTTTTGCGCATTACAGCTTATGCCGATCGTTTACTTGAAGATTTGGAAGATTTAGATTGGCCAGAAGCTATTAAGGAACAACAACGTCACTGGATTGGGAAGTCAATTGGTGCTTCTGTATTCTTCAATATTGCAGATTCAGACAAACAAATTGAAGTTTATACCACACGACCAGATACGTTGTTTGGTGCCCAGTATATGGTTCTATCACCAGAACATGAACTGGTAGATGAAATCACTACGCTAGAGCAAAAAGAAGCCATTGCCAACTATAAAAAAGAGGTAGAAACTAAATCTGATTTGGAACGAACAGATTTGAACAAAGATAAGACCGGAGCCTTTACAGGTGCTTATGCTACTAATCCAATCAATGGTGAGAAGTTACCTATTTGGATTGCTGACTATGTTTTGTCTTCTTACGGTACTGGTGCTATCATGGCTGTTCCAGCACATGATGATCGTGATTGGGAATTTGCTAAAAAGTTCAATTTACCAATTAAAGCTGTTATTGAAGGTGGCAATGTTGAAGAAGCTGCTTACACTGACGATGGTACGCATATTAATTCTGGCTTCTTAGATGGGTTAAATAAGCAAGAAGCCATCGATAAAGCTATTAGTTGGTTGGAAGAACATAATGCTGGTCATCAACAAATTAACTATCGCTTGCGTGATTGGATCTTTTCACGTCAACGTTATTGGGGTGAACCTATTCCAGTTATTCATTGGGAAGATGGTACACAAACCCTCGTTCCTGAATCAGAATTGCCATTGCGTCTACCAGAAATGACACAAGAACAATTAAAACCTTCTGGAACGGGAGAATCACCATTAGCTAATGCTACTGATTGGCTAAATGTTACTCGTGAAGATGGTGTTAAGGGGCGTCGTGAGACCAATACCATGCCGCAGTGGGCTGGTTCATCATGGTATTTCCTACGTTATGTTGATCCGCACAATTCAGAGGCGTTGGCTGATCCTGAAAAGTTAAAGTACTGGATGAATGTTGATTTGTACGTAGGTGGTGCAGAACACGCTGTTTTGCATTTATTGTATGCACGTTTTTGGCACAAGTTCTTATATGACTTAGGTGTTGTACCAACTAAAGAGCCATTCCAAAAATTAGTTAACCAAGGCATGATCTTAGGTGAAAACCACGAGAAAATGTCTAAATCTAAGGGGAATGTTGTTAATCCTGATGAAATTGTTAACAATTATGGCGCAGATACATTACGTGTATATGAAATGTTCATGGGGCCATTGACACAAAGCAAGCCTTGGTCTGAAGATGGCGTTGCCGGATCGCGTCGTTGGTTGGATCGTGTATGGCGTCTGCTAGTTGATGAGGAAGATAAGTTACGTGACCATGTAACAACGGTCAACAAAGGGGACTTAGATAAAATCTATCATCAAACAGTTAAAAAAGTTTCGGAAGATTTGGAGAATATGCGATTTAACACAGCTATTTCTCAATTAATGGTTTTTGTTAATGAAGCATATAAATCAGAAGCCTTACCTGTCCAGTATATGGATGGTTTTGTTCAAATGTTGGCGCCGATTGCACCACACTTAGCTGAAGAACTATGGTCAAAACTTGGACATGAAGAGGATATTAGTTACGTTTCATGGCCAACTTATGACGAAAGTCAGCTTGTTGAAGATAGTGTGGAAATTATTTTCCAAGTGAATGGTAAAGTGCGTGGTAAAGCCACTGTTGCTCGTAACATTGATAAAGATGCTATGCTCGACTATGCTAAGGCTGATGAAAATGTCCAGAACTTTATTTCTGGTAAGGAAATTCGCAAAATAATTGCTATTCCTGGTAAGTTTGTTAATATTGTGGTAGGTTAAGATATCGAGTTAACAAATTTATACTTTATTGCTAGTTGAAGAAAAGCAATAATCCCGTTTTTGCGGGGTACATAATTAAAAATGAGGTCTCAAACATGACGAATGATCAACGTCCAGAAAAATTCAACGGTAATAGTCGCGTTGATAAAACAGATGTTGACGGTAAAACGTTAACGGCTGATGAAATTCTAGCATTGGCAGGACGGCACTTACAAGAAAAACGTAATCTGGGACCAAAAACGACACGGAAGTCACGTAGCCATGCTACTATACCTCAGCCAACAGAACAAGAAATTTTGGCTATTAAAGAGAAAAATATTCGTGCACGGCAAAAAATTATAAAAAAGAAACCTAATTTGCAGGTTCCAGAACAACTATCTACTGCTGATAGCTCTCTAGAGAAACAACCAACGACAAAAGAAAGCAATCAAGCAACATTAATTAAAGGTTCAGCGTGGTTGTCCGTTGGAAACATGGTTTCACGCGTCTTAGGCGTTGTATACTTAATTCCGTGGATGGCCATGCTTGGTAGCTACGGTACAAGAGCGAACGGCTTATTTAACCAAGGATATACCATCTATGCAATCTTTTTAGCGATAGCTACATTTGGTATTCCTGCAGCCATTTCAAAAGTAGTCGCGGAATTGGCAGCTAAAAACGATGTCTACCGATCAAGGCAGTTAACAAGGCAATCTATGGCCTTGGGTATTGTACTAGGCATAGTGTTTGGTTTGATTTTGTACTTTGCTGCTCCCGCCTTATCCAATGACAATGCTGATGTTATTCCAGTACTTCATTCCTTAGCACCGGCGGTAGCTATTTTTCCTTTAATGTCAATGATCCGTGGCTTATTTCAAGGGCATCAATTAATGAGTATATCAGCCATGTCACAGGTTGTAGAACAAATTGCTCGGGTTGTTTACATGCTAGTAATGGCAGTTATTGTGTTAAAAGCTGACCCAGATAATTGGACTGGTGTAGTTGTGCAATCAACTTTTGCAGCATTTATTGGTGCCATTTTTAGTATGTTGGTATTAATGTGGGGATGGGTGAAGTATCGTCATATATTGTCCCGACCAGTGCTTCACTCTGTAAAACACGAAAAGGCTAGAACACTCAGTTTAGTGCTAAATATTTTGAAAGAATCATGGCCATTTATCATTATTGGCTCTGCTATAACACTGTTTCAAGCTGTCGATCAGTATTCATTCTTTAGCATAATGAATCACTTTTTTTCCGTTTCTAAATCGGATTTGTTGGAAAAATTTTCACTCTTTAGTGCAAATCCCAATAAGCTCATAATGATTATTGTGCCATTTTCAACTAGTATAGCGGCGACAGCGTTACCAATGTTATCAGGTAGTAAAGCTGCGTTAACTTATGAAACGATTCAAGATCAATTAAAGCAGGTATTGAAGTTGTTCTCTTTGATTATGTTGCCTAGTGTTTTGGGAATGTATGCAATTGCAGAACCTTTGTATAAAATGTTCTATCCAATTGAGGCCTCAAACCAAGAAGGTATTTACATGCTACAATACTCAACAATCTTGGCATTGGTATTTAGTTTGTTCATGTTGCTTGCATTTGTATTACAAGCTCTTTCAGAAGTTAAAATTGTTATGAAAGCATTCTTTGTTGGCATTATCATTAAAATCGTTTTGCAGATTCCATTGATACGCTATTTTGAAGGTATGGGTGCTTTGATGACGAGCGTGATTGGCATGTTCATTTCAATTCTCTATATGTTGGACTTTTTGCAAAAGGTTTATGGTGTTTCATTTAGTATGATTGGTAAAGAACTATGGCAAATGTTTATGGCTTCAGCCCTAATGGCTATTGTTGCCTATATTATCGTCTTTGCTATGGACAACTTTATTTTCCCAATGGATACAAAGTTCTCGGTTACTGTGACAACTTTTAGTGCGGTCTTGATTGGTGGCGCTTTGTTAATCATAATGTATTTGCGAATGGGCTTGGGAGATGAGTTATTAGGCCGAAGAATGCGTTATATTCCTAAAATACTGCAACCAAAACGATGATTTTTCATCGTTTTTTTTATGATAAATAACACCTATAAAGACAATAAAAAATTCTTAAGATAGTACTTTTTGAGGATTATATAGGGTATGCTAAAATTAGGTTTTAAATTAAGCTTTTAGCGGAGGCAAAACAATGACAGATTCTCAAACTGTGTTGCAGCCAGAATTAATCAATCGGCTCGATAGTAAAATTATGTACCTCGGACAATTACAGTCTGCTGTAATGAACCAACAGGTGCCCCAAGTATATGAATTACTTGACTCCAAAAAATTTAACGAGCAAATTCGCCAACGTCCTCATGCAGATTCTAATGCCTTACTCGCCCAAATGGTTACTGACATTCATGATAATCTGGCAATTTTCTTAGCACCTGAATTATTGAAATATTTAAAACAACAGTTTAGTTTTTTTGATTTTGTGGCAACCAGCGATGAACCATCAATTTATCAAGTGTATATTGGCACTTGGTGGGATCACCGCCAATTTGCAATCTTAGACGTGTTGTCGCTCACGTTAACAATTAATAAAAAAATAGTCAGTGAATGGCAAGAAACAATTAAATTGCCAACTGGTGCAAATATCAATGATATTCAAATTCGTGAAATAAAACAAATTACGAATGGCTTACAAACTTTTTTGGACGATGAAACTAAACGGAATTTAGAAGTGCAAGTTTTAAATGATCAGTTAGCTCAACTAAAAGAAAATAAATCTGGACTGCTAGGGCGTACTGATAAAAAGGCCCGGGAAGAATTAGAAAATAAACGTGATTTGTTGTTGGCCTCGCAGCAAAGAGTTCCTGAAGTAAAAGCTAAGTTAGCTGAACACGAATCCGAAATGCTTCAATTGGAAAAAGATGACGCTTTACGTCACCTAGAAATCGAAGAAATATTGTCACATTTTGATGACATTGACGCTTTCATTCAAAAAGTAGATCACCTTTATGTTGACTACTTGAAAACACTATTGCAGAAGAAATGATATGAATTTTGATACTTATAATTATTCACAACAATTGAAGAAAGACTTAGAAGTGTTTCAACGGTGGCAAGTGTTAATTGAAGCACTTTCTGAAGCCAATCAGACTGCTGAAATATTGGATATTACCAAAAAAATATTGGCTTTTGACGTTCATAAATCAGAAATTATGCGTGTAGCGAGTGAACACTGGTACCCCAATACACATTGGATTGCTGTGGCTTTCTCAAACTTAGCTAAAATGACCTCGCTATCGCATACGCAAGTCATTTTACCAAAGATGCAAAAAGTGGCTGAACTCCATTTTGAAGAATTTCCAAACGCGGCTTTCCAATTTACCAAGGCACCTTTAGCTGCAGGAGGTTATTATTTAGAAGAAATATCTCAAAATTTACGCGTTGCATACTGGGATATTGTAAATAAACGTTTTTACTTAGACACTGTGCATTTCATGAAGTTAGTGCAAACAGAAGCCATTCAAATCGCTGGTGTTGAGGCATTAACTATTTTTCAAAAGCGCTTGACAGCAATTAGCTATCTTCTAAAAGATAACGAGTATTCTATTGATATTGTCGGACTTGATATGACAGATACTCAAAATTTGATGATGCAGCAAAAGGATTTGTCAGCTGAAATACTTGATAGTTTGTTTGTTGAGGCGGCAAAGCAAAACTTTGTCTTAACGTTATTACAAAATGATAAAGACGGAGCGGTATTAAAAATAGGATCTGTATCATTAGAGATTATTCAGCACCGTGACCAACAAGAGCACGCGGTCTGGCAATATGATATCATTGATAATAATAAACGTGTTACAATTTATACACTGTTTCAACAATTACCTTTTTTTGCCAACTGGTATGAAAAATGGTTTAATGAAGTTGGTCTGAAGGACAAACGTGCAGTTTTTGTGGATTAAAGCCAAAACTGGCGTCGATTAGAAAGAGGAAACATTATGACAATATTGATTATAATTGCGATCGTTGTAATTATCGCTGTTGCTTGGGTTAGCATTTACAACTCGCTTGTAAAAACACGCATGCAAACAAAAGAATCTTGGAGCCAGATTGACGTTCAATTAAAGCGTCGTAATGATTTGATTCCAAATTTAGTGGAAACTGTTAAGGGGTACGCTAAGCATGAAAGCGGTACGTTAGAAGAAGTAACGAAACTTCGTCAAGAGGTGGAACGGGCCGCAACGCCGGCTGATAAAATGGTTGCCTCAAACCAATTGACTGGTGTTTTATCTGGATTCTTTGCCCGTGCTGAAGCATATCCTGATTTGAAAGCTAATACAAACTTTACAAAGTTGCAAGAAGAACTAACAAACACGGAAAACAAGATTGCCTATTCACGTCAGTTGTTTAATTCAACAACAGCACTTTACAATACGAAGTTACAACAATTTCCAAGTAATATTGTTGCGGGAATTCATCATTTTGAACCTAGTGAATTTTTGCAAGTCCCAGAAGCTGAGAAAGAAGTCCCTACGGTTAAGTTCTAATGTTGTACCAACAAATACAATCAAATAAACGGCGCACCATTGTATTATTATTTGTATTTTTTATTTTGGTAGCCTTAGTCGGAGCTGCAGTAGGTTACCTATTGCTTAATTCCTTAGAAACTGGCGTAGTTGCGGCCATAGTTATTGGTGCTATTTACACAATTATTATGGTTAGTAATTCAACTAATGTAGTCATGGCGATGAACCATGGTCACGAAATCAAAAATGCTGACCAAGCTCCAGAACTGTGGCACACAGTCGAGGACATGGCGATGGTTGCTCAAGTACCGATGCCACGGGTATTTATTATTGATGACGATAGTCCTAATGCTTTTGCTACCGGAAATAATCCTGAGCATTCGGCAGTTGCCGCCACTACTGGGCTACTGAAGATTATGAACCGAAGCGAGTTAGAGGGTGTTATCGCTCACGAAATGAGCCATGTGCGCAACTACGACATACGAATTTCAACTATTGCTTTAGCCTTAGCCGCTGCTATCACACTATTAACTAATATTGGTGGTAATTGGTGGTTTTGGGGCAGTGGTGATAGGCGACGGAATGATGATCGTAATGGTGGTGGTGGTTTACAAATACTGTTGTTAGTATTTTCGATTTTAATGATGGTTTTAGCACCGTTGGCTGCTGCAGCAATTCAAATGGCGATTTCACGTAACCGTGAATATCTTGCTGATGCTGGTAGTGCGGAGCTAACGAGAAACCCACAAGGATTGATTTCAGCATTACGAAAATTAGGTAACGCACAGCCGATGAAGGATGTGGATTCTTCATCAGCTGCATTGTATATTAGTAATCCTTTGAAGAACAAGGAGCGTTTGTTTGATACGCATCCACCAATTGAAGAACGTATTGATCGTTTAGAAAAAATGTAAAATGCGTAAAGGTTAATATAATTGAGCAAAACAAAAAGTCACGAACATATTCGTGACTTTTTTTGTTATGATAAAGAATGATGTAATTTGAATTTTGTGGAGTGTTGGGCGATGAAAAATATTAAAATTAACTGGCGAAAAGTACTACTTACGATACTCATCTTTTTTGCTAGTTCAGTTGTACAAGTAGTTGGATTAAACGCTTTTTTAATTCCTAATAATGTTTTCTCAGGTGGATTTAACGGTATTGCGCAGCTATTATCTTTGTTCTCCCAAAACTTTTTCCACGTTAGCATGCCTACTGGAACATTTATTATGATATTCAACATTCCAGTTGGAATTGTTGGTTGGAAAATGATTGGTGGTAAATTTACAATATTGAGCTTTGCTAATTCACTATTCGTATCTGCTGTTCAAATTATTGCGCCAACACAAGCCCTAACCACGAATCCGCTGTTAGCAGCCTTATTTGGTGGCTTATTAATTGGTGCTTCGATCGGATTAGCCATGAGATATGGTTTTTCAACAGGTGGCATGGATATTGTCGCGATGGTTGTTCAAAAGCGGACCGGAAAATCGATTGGTGCGCTGATGAACGTGATTAATTTCGGCGTTGTTGTTATTGCTGGTTCATTTATAGGCTGGCAAAATGCCTTATTCACAATCATTGGTATTTATGCAACCGGTCGTGTTGTTGATACGCTATATACTGGTTATCAGAAGTTGACGGCAATGATTGTGACCTCCAAAGGTGATGAAGTCGTTGCAGAGTTGCACAAAGACCTAATCCGAGGAATTACCATTTTACCATCGAAAGGCGCCTATACCAAACGTGATTCGACAACATTAATGATGGTTCTTTCCCGTTACGAATTATTTGAAATGCAAGAGGTCGTCCATCGTGCTGATCCAAAAGCGTTTATCAATTTAATGAACACAGTTAGTGTTTCAGGGGAGTTTCTTGATGCTGACCGTCAGCTGCAGATGAAGCGGGCGGTCGCTGTTCCAAAAGTTGAAACCGTCGAGGCGCAGATTGAAGCTGAACAACGGCTAGAAGAGCAACTTGAAAATTTAGACGATAAAAAGTAAAATATAGGAAATAGAAGGAGAATACTTATGCCAATAGTACAAGTCGAATTGCTTGAAGGTCGTACTCACGAACAACTTGCCAAAATGGTGAAAGACATTACCAATGTTATTGTTGAGGACGCAGGCGCATCACGAGAAGCTGTTCACGTTATTTTACGCGAAATGCCAAAAGACCATTATGCGGTTGGTGGTGTCTTAAAAAGTGATCAATAATTTTATTACAAACGATTAAAAACGGGGTATTTTATTCACCCTGTTTTTTTGTAGAAATAAAATTTCAAGTTAGTAACAATAGTGCATTCCTTATGTTTTTTTAACAATTTCATGATAGAATTAAAATGTTAAGAAAAATTTAAACATTGAGAGTAAAAAATAACACTGATTGTGGTGTTTAGAGTGGAAAGGTAGGGAAATATGGAACGACTGGATAAAAAAGTAGTAGCTTCAGGACTGAGTTTATTAGGTCTAGTAGGTGTTGGCTCGGGTATCGCCCATGCTGATGATGTTAAAAGCACTGTCAACAAGGCTGTTAATTCTGTTGCCGAAGCTGCTGGACTAATTGATAATAAAACGGTTAATCTCACTCAAAAGAGTTTAACAATACCAAAAGATAAAGTAGCTCATATTGAGACACCAGCTGAGAAAAAAGTTTCCCCAAAAGCCACTACTAAATTAACATCATATAAAGTAAAGGCTGGAGATTCTCTTTGGTCGATTGCTCATAATCATAATTTGAATGTAGATGATCTCGTGAGTGAGAATAATAATTCTGATTTGATATCAGTAGGGCAAACATTAAACTTGCCAACTAGTGTTGGCGCCGATACACAAACAACAGTGGCTGATCAATCACCAACAGACATTAATAAAAGTACTGATTCCTACGCTGACTCGTTGCAAACTGCCGCTAGCGCACCTGTTTCAGAGGTGTCAGCAGCTGGTAACGTAGAATCAACGGAATCTTCAGTCACTTCTAGTACTTCCAGTCAAGATTCGTTGGCCTCGAGCTCAGCAGCTGAAAGCTCAGTATCTTCGACTCCATCAAGTGAAGAATCAACGTTGGCAAGCACCACAGATTCTAGTGTGTCAAGTGGAGAATCAGCGCCATCAAGTTCAGAGAGTTCAGTGACAGAGAGTTCGGCAGTCTCGAGCGGATCAGATGAAGAAACAAGTTCAGCGACGGAGGCCACCTCTTCAACAACGTCTAGCACGGCAGATGTAGCGTCAGAAACGCAAAACACATCAGGCAATACTAGTAGTAGTGAGACAACAGCTGCAAGTGACGCTACAGCTTATACGAGTTCTGCAGATTCAACTGCAACAGATGCTTCAGCCAACATCAATAGTTCTTACGGTGCAGCTGCTGTTTCAAGTTCCGAGTCGAGTGCTGGGCAACAGTATAATCAGCTATCTTCAACTACGAACAGCAACGGTAATTTAGTCAATCTTTCTACTGGGTCTGTCAGTCAAATAGTAAATTCTAATACAACACAATCTGCGTCTGGAAATTCTGCCGCAATTATTGCGCTAGCGCAACAATTGGTAGCACAAAATATTCCTTATGTTTGGGGTGGAGGAACGCCTTCAACTGGGTTGGATTGCTCTGGATTAGTGAGTTATGTTTTCAAAAATGCTGCCGGCATCTCATTACCACACTCGTCCGTTGAACAAGAAATGTACACTCAAAAGAAGTCGGTTTCTCAAGCTCAGCCAGGTGACTTACTATTTTGGGGTACGCCAGGCGCTTCATACCATGTGGCTATTTATATTGGCAATAATCAGTATATTGCCGCACCAAAGCCTGGATTGAATGTACGCGTTGAAACGATTTCACCGAACTTTTTGCCATCTTTCGCCGGTTCAATTAAGTGATTTGGTGCATCAAAGCAAGAGACTAATTGTAGTATGAGCACTAATCCATCAAGAGGGATAAGTGCTTTTTATTTTATTTTTAAATAAATAGTAACCATTACTTTTATGTGGTATAATTAATTCATGAGTTACTTTAAGTAAGCTCATTTTACTATTGTAATTACTGACAGTTACTACACATTTCTTCCATGATTAGATAATTGTAACTTACAATTTCATTTATCTGTTTGTCAGCATTGCATTATTTAAGCGCCGTAGCAGGTGCTTTTTCTTTTGAACAATCCTTGTTTTATTGACTATCGTTTTGGCTTGTAACCTGCTTTTAGAGAACTTATAATTAATAATATAGTTTGGTTGATCTTCAATGAGAAAACTTGAACTTTTGCGAAAGCCACTCACCCCCGTGTGGCTTTTTGTTTTGCACTTTTTGAGGTAAATGGACCCATTATTAGAATCAAAATAATTTACAAACATTATGTACTACGATATGATTGATTTGTAACATTGAATAAACCTCAAGGAGAACATGTACGATGACAGTTGAAGAAAAATTTGATAATGCCAAGGACAAGATTGCTGGAAAAGCAAAGGAAGTTGAGGGGAAAGTTACTGGTGACAAACAACGGGAATTACAAGGTAAAACCCAAAACATTTTCGGTAAGGCAAAAGACGCTGTAACTGATATCAAGGATGCAGCAGAGGAAGCCGTTAAAGATACAATTGATGACTACAAGCAAGATAGCAAAAAAAATATTGATAAATAAATATATGAAGAAAAGAGCAACTGATTGTAAATAAAAAAAATCAGGTGCTTTTTTTATAAGTTATTGAGTGTTTAATTAGTTGTAAATTACATATTTCTAGGAAAATTTTAAGTCAAGTCAGATGGTTTTTTCCTGCCTAACTAACGGTTGCTTTTTCTCATAAAAGCGGGTAATATGATAACAACAACTAAAGAAGTTATTTGCAGATATATCGTTGGAAAACGGCCAACAGTTTCTACCACGCCCCAAAAGTCGTGACTATCCGCAAATGTTTTTGACGATTCAAAAGCATTTGTGGATCTCTGTGTCCCAGATGCTTTTTTTGTGTTTAAAGATGATGGCGGATCCGTTAACAATTGTGTTAACAAAAAGGCCTGATTAAATTATATAAACTACCGGTGAAGTTCGTGTTAAAAACAAATTGCAATACCTACTGGGGATGGGTTCAATTGTTTATTTGTTTATACGACAAAGGTAGAATGCATGTTTATTTTGGAGGATCTTATGCAGAAGTTTAGTTCAACAAACAAGTTTGTCCCAATGGGATTAACATTTGAAGACGTCAAGTTAGTTGGCGACTTACAGTCAACTGTGACACCTGAATCTGTTTCGGTGACCACAAGCTTAACACCTACTTTGAAGCTTAATATTCCATTACTATCAGCTGCGATGGATACAGTGACAGAAGCACGCTTTGCCACAGCTTTAGCTAAGTTAGGTGGCCTTGGTGTCATTCATAAAAATATGACAATTAGTGCACAGGCTGATGAAGTTCGCAAGGTTAAAACGGCAACGTTTGACTCAGCGGACTTTCCTAATGCAGCTGTTGATGCTGAAGGACATCTGCTTGTTGCTGGTGCCGTTGGTGTAACGAATGACACTGTAGATCGTGTGCAAGCTATGGTTGAAGCAGGAGCTGATGCAATTGTGCTGGATTCCGCACATGGACATTCTGAGGGCGTTATCCGCAAGGTATCTGAGGTGAGGTCGACTTTCCCTAATTTAAATATTATTGCTGGTAATATTGCAACTCGAGAAGGTGCAGCTGCATTATACGATGCGGGCGCTGATGTTGTTAAAATTGGAATTGGCCCTGGATCAATTTGTACCACACGTGTGGTTGCTGGTATTGGTGTACCACAAGTTTCTGCTATTCGTGATGCCGCCCTTGAAGCGGCTGCACGTGGCAAGAAGATTATTGCTGATGGCGGTGTTAAAACGTCATTAGATATTGTTAAAGCAATATCAGCTGGTGGGAATGCGGTTATGCTTGGATCAATGTTTTCTGGGACGGAGGAAACACCCGGCGAAGTGTTTGAGGACAATGGTCAAAAATACAAAACATATCGAGGCATGGGTTCAATCGCTGCGATGGAAAATGGATCAAAGGATCGTTACTTCCAAGGTGAAGTGAACGAAGCTAAAAAGATGGTACCAGAAGGTATTGAAGCTCGTGTTACATATAAAGGCGATTTGACAACCATTTTAAATGCTATGTTAGTAGATATTCATAAAAAAATGGCACAATTAGGAGAAACGACGATTGATGACTTAGTTAATCATGAGCATATCGCACGTGATAGCGAAGTATTTGATTTCGAAGCAGCAACAGATAAGCAAAAGCCTGTTGTTGCTGCCCAATTCTAATTATCATTGCAAATAATAGTTCAATCATCTTTGGAGAAAATCATGCCTGAAAATACAGAGTTTATAGGTCTTGGCTACGATCAAGTTTTGTTAGTACCAGGAGCCTCAAATGTTTTACCATATAGTGTTACCTTGCGTACACAATTGTCAGAAAATTTTGAATTAAATATTCCGCTTGTTTCAGAGGCTTTTGGTCCGGAAACAGATACACGTGTTGCGCCAACTGCTTTGAATGGTGGGTTAGGCGTTGTTGCTGAGCAAGAAGATTTATCAAAACAAGTAGCCAGTTTGCAACAAGTTAAGGAGACAGTCGTTGATACTGACAAATATCCTAATGCTTTAGTTGATTCACAGAATCATTTACGTGTAGCAGCTGAAGTGTGGTTAGTGGCTGGTGCAGAAACTCGTGTTGCTGCATTGGTTAATGCAGGAGCGGATGCTATATTCTTTTATTTGCATGAAACGCTAGCCAAGAATACGCGTGATCTTATTAAGCAAATACGACAAGCACATCCAGATTTGTTCATCGCTGTTGGTGTCGTTGAAGATCAAAGCATTGCTGCTGCTTTATATGAAGCAGGAGCAGATACAATACTTGCAGGACGTTCAGTTGACTCATTACTACCAAACGACATTACATACCCATTCTTAACAGTCACAATGAATATTGCAGATGTGGCAGCTGCATATGACAACAAATCAGTCATTGCTGTTGGTGGTATTCATTATTCGGGTGACATTGTTAAAGCGATTGCAGCAGGGGCAGATGCGACAATGGTATCAGATCTGTTAAAAGGATCAGTACTGGAATCTGACGGTTCGTTTAAAGAAGGAGATATGTCAATTGATGATGCAATCTTCCAAACTGACGGTGGCTTGCGCGCCGGAATGGGTTACACGGGGTCACAAACAATTGAAAGCCTAAAATTGAATGCTAAGATTGTTCAAATAACAGATAACGGTTTGCGTGAATCACATCCACATGATGTTGAAATTACTAAACAAGCGCCTAACTACGCGAAAGGATAAGCAATGGTTGACAAACTTGATAAAGTCTTAGTTTTAGACTATGGAAGCCAATATAATCAATTAATCACACGACGTATACGTGAAATGGGTGTGTTTTCAGAACTTAAGTCACGTAATATGACTGCCGAAGAAATCAAGTCCTATAATCCCAAGGCCATCATCTTGTCTGGTGGTCCTAAGTCGGTTTATGAGGAAAATGCGTTTACCATTGATAGCGAAATATTTAATTTAGATATTCCAGTTTTAGGTGTATGCTACGGTATGCAACTAATGGCACAAGAATTAGGCGGTAAAGTTGAAGCTAATCCAGGCAATGGCGAATTTGGACAAACTGTCCTACAACAAACTGAGTCTGCTGGGCGATTATTAGCTGATACACCAGTATCACAAACTGTTTTGATGAGCCATTCAGATAATGTCATTGAATTACCTGAAGGATTTAAAGTGATTGGTGGCTCAGATAAAACACCAATTGCTGCTATTGCTAACGAAGAGCGTCGCTTGTATGGGGTTCAGTTCCACGCAGAAACGACCTTGTCAGAAAATGGTAAGCAAATTTTAACGAATTTTGTTAAAAATATTGCTGAAGCAGAATCTAACTGGGACATGAGTGGATTTATTGATGAACAAATTCAAAAAATTCGCGAAATTGTAGGCGATAAAAAGGTATTGCTTGGACTATCAGGTGGTGTTGATTCATCCGTTGTTGGTGTTTTGTTGCACCGCGCGATTGGTGACCAATTGACATCTATATTTGTGGATCATGGCTTGCTCCGTAAAAACGAAGCAGATCAGGTGATGACAATGTTGGGTGGCAAGTTTGGATTAAACATCATTAAAGTTGATGCCCAAGAACGTTTTTTGGATAAATTGGCCGGTGTTTCAGATCCTGAACAAAAGCGAAAGATTATTGGAAATGAGTTTATCCAAGTTTTCAATGATGAGGCTAAAAAGTTAGATGGCATTGAATTCTTAGCACAGGGTACGCTATATACTGATGTGATTGAATCTGGTACCGATACGGCACAAACTATCAAGTCACATCATAACGTTGGTGGCTTACCAGAGGATATGCAATTCCAGCTAATTGAGCCACTTAACACATTATTTAAGGATGAGGTTCGTGAATTAGGTGAAAAGTTGAATATGCCACACGAAATGGTTTGGCGTCAACCATTCCCTGGCCCTGGATTAGGGATTCGTATTCTAGGAGACATCACTGAAGACAAGTTAGAAATTGTACGTGACTCTGATTGGATTTTGCGTGATGAAATCGCCAAAGCTGGTCTAGAAGGAGACATATGGCAATACTTTACGGTATTGACTGGTGTCCGTTCAGTTGGTGTCATGGGTGATTACCGTACTTACGATTACACGATAGCAATTCGTGCCATTACTTCTGTCGATGGTATGACAGCTGATTTTGCACGTATGCCATGGGAATTATTACAAAAAATATCAGCTCGTATTGTCAATGAAGTTGGTCATATTAACCGCGTGGTGTATGATATTACGGCTAAGCCACCTGCAACAGTTGAATGGGAATAATCTCCAAAAAAATAAACCTCAAATGAGGTTTATTTTTTCGACAAATTATCTGTCTTTATTTAATTAATATGTACGTCCAGAAGGACTTTTTATTTCAAGAAATTATTGCGGTTTTCCCAAAGATATGAAATTGCTAAAATAAGCAAGCCTAAGTTAGAGGCAATAATAGCAAAAGTTGGTTGGCTCATAATCCAACTAATCAAAGACGCAAACATAAGTATGAGTGAAATCATTAAAACAAAAACTGACACTTTTTTCATAAAATATTCTCCCTAATTTTAATCGTGATTGCTTGAAATTAAATGCAAAACATAAGGCACGACTACTACCGTTCATGTTATCACAGCAATTATCTTTATTCAAATAGACCGCTTATCAAACAAAGCGTAACGTTTGGCTCAATGTGACTATTTTTATAGTGATGGAATAAATATGAAACACAAATAAATGAGCACAATAATTTGCACTACAATCCCTACAACAGCTGTGATGATCATATAACGATTATGAAGGATTAGTCCAGCGATTAACAGTGCAGTTAATAGAAGGGTCAGAACAAATAACAATGAAAAGGGCACTATCATATTCTCCGATGTTTTTGCTACTGCTATTTTATCACAGATGGCCTGAGAAAAATCCAATGGAATATCGACTTTTATACAGTTATTGCGTCTGAAATAGCAAAAAGACTGCAATAAGAATATTGGTCAAACAAATGGATTATAGATAATTTATGTGAACATAAAGAAACGAAAAAAACAAAACAGTATTGTTTGAATAACAATACCAAAAGAGGTGATAATGATTGTTCCGCGGCTGCGAATTATAATTCCGACGAATAAAAAAGTAATTAAACAGAGTGTTACGAATAAAATAAAAGTGTAAAGAAAAATAATTGTCATGATGACTCCTTAATGAGCTTAGTAAAAATTATATCAAATTCTGTAAAAGGCGTACACACTCGATTTTGAGAATAAATATTGACATAGACAAACCACCCACAGAAACGAGTGGATGGCATGTGACATTATTATGTAATTTGAATATTTAACGAGGATTAACTATAAATTAAATGACTAATTGTTTTCTCTATGATGGAAGATCAGCTGTTAAATATACAATGTAACTTTACTGTAAGTTGTTTACAAGCGCTTACATTTAAGTTATACTATATATGTGACATCAAATAAAGTTCAAGGAGGACATTATATGTCAGTTGAAGATAAGTTTGATAATGCTCAGGACAAGGTTGCTGGTAAAGCAAAAGAAGTTGAGGGCAAAGTTACCGGTGACAAGAGTCGCGAAGCACAAGGTAAAGCACAGGGACTTTTTGGTAAGGCGAAAGACAAGTTATCTGATGCTGCCGAAGCCGTTAAGGATTCTGCTGAAGATGCAGTTGATGCCGTCAAAGATGGCGTGGAAAAGTTGAAAAAATAATAAGTAAAACCGTCCGACTAACTCTTTAGTTGGACGGTTTTTGAATGACTTGCAACACACAAGCATTGACATTGCTTAACCTAATTATGGTTAAGTTCTTTTTTATGGTAAAATAAAAAATATATATTTTACAGAAAATATTGAGAGTTGCGATGACAATTAATTATCCAGTCGGTACTCATCACGGTAAGACGTTAAAAAATAACACATTGCGTACCGGTAAAACAACTAAAAAGGTATTATTTGGTAAGCGAGGTATGGGTTTGGAAGATGAAATTAATCTTGCAAATGACTATTATCTTGCTAATCGTTTGGCAGTAGTTCATAAAAAGCCTACACCAATAACCATAGTAAAAGTTGACTATCCTGCTCGCTCTGCTGCCAAAATTACAGAGGCTTATTTTAAACAAGCCTCTACAACTGATTATAATGGTGTTTATCAAGGAAAGTATATTGACTTTGATGCAAAGGAAACAAAAAATAAAACGTCATTCCCTTTGAAAAATTTCCATGAACATCAAATTTCTCATTTAGCAAGTATTTTGTCCCAAGGTGGTATCGGGTTTGTTATCATCAAATTTACGAGTTTAAATGAGAATTATGTCTATCCTGCTAGCGAATTAATACAACAGTGGCAACATTTGAATGGCAAACAGTCGATTTCTTATCAAGAAATAGTTGATAAGAGTTTTGTTGTGCCTGAAAGTTTAAATCCGAGTTTGGATTATCTCACAGCTGTGGATAAAATGCTTGAAGCATTACATTAAATTTTAGGAGTTTTCAATAGTATGGCAAATGACAAAGCGAATCAATGGTCGCGTGTAAATCGTAATCATAAGATGTACGATCAATACCCTGCACAAGAACCACCACGTCCGCCAAAACCAAATGGTCCAAAGGGTAGTGGGCCCAGAAAACCAAGAAAAACTAAAAAGAAGCGTCGTTGGATATTAGCCATATTCTTATGGTTATTCACTCTTGGTCTGATTGCTGGGCTTGCGGGAACAGCCTTGTTCTTCACTTATGCGAATGATGCACCCAATATTACAGAGTCGGATTTAGCTTCGGAAAACTCTACACAGCTCTTAGATTCTAAGGGGAACGTCTTTTGGAGCATGGCCACTCAAGATCGTGATTATGCTAATTCCAATGAAATACCCAAACAATTAAAGCAAGCTGTTGTTTCTATTGAAGATCGACGTTTTTACAAACATCATGGTGTAGACCCAATACGTATTGCCGGAGCTGCAATTTCCAATATTAAGGGTTCTTCTCTGGGGATGCAGGGCGGATCTACTCTGACGCAACAATTAGTTAAATTGTCCGTCTTTAGTACATCAACGGCTGACCAAACATTTAAACGTAAGGCGCAAGAAGCATGGTTAGCCTTACGTGTGGAGAAGAATTTTACTAAAAATCAAATTTTGACGTTTTATATGAACAAAGTGTACATGGGACACGGCGTTTATGGAATGAAAACAGCTTCAGAATATTTTTATGGTAAAGCGTTAACTGATCTTTCTTTGCCACAATTGGCTTTGCTTGCTGGTATGCCACAATCACCAACTTACTATGATCCCTACTTAAAGGACACCACGGCTGCAAAAGAGCGTCGTGACACAGTTTTGAAAGCTATGGTTACTTATGGTGCGATTACGTCAAAGCAAGCGACAGAAGCAATGAAAGTGCCTGTCAGCGATGGCTTACAAGATTTAAATGCCAAAACAGAGGCGGCTAATAGCACTCGTCAAGTTGCTGATGGGTACGCTTCATCAGTGATAGCGGAAGCCAAAAAGCTAGGTTATGATACAACAAAAGCCGGTTTGAAAATCTATACTAATATGGATTCTAATTTACAACAATCCCTTTATGATAATGCCAATGATGGTTCTGTTACTTTTTCTAGTGATGACTTACAAATTGGCGCAACAATGACAGATCCAAATAATGGTCACGTTATAGCCCAAATTGGCGGACGTAATGTTAATACCTTGCAGGCACTTAACCGAGCAACCAGCAAGAACCGTTCATCTGGTTCATCAATTAAACCATTACTAGATTATGGGCCAGCAATTGAATACCTTAACTGGCCAACTTATCGAACAGTTGAAGATAAAAAATACAAATATAACGGTACAAACATAAGTGTTTACAACTGGGATAAAAAATACATGGGAAACATTACCATGCGTACGGCCTTAACGCAATCGCGAAATATTCCTGCAATCAGAACCTTAGAAGAGGTTGGTGGTTCAAATGCCGAGAAGTTTGTTAATGGACTAGGCATTACGACGAACTCAACACCGGGTGGTTCAATGGCCATTGGAATCGATGTTTCAACCGAACAGGAGGCAGCAGCGTTTGGTGCTGTTGCTAATGGTGGTGTCTATTACAAGCCAACTTATATTTCTAAAATTGTCACTGCAGATGGCACAACCCATAGCTACACATCAAGTGGCACACGTGCTATGAAGACCAGTACAGCCTTCATGTTAACTGATATGATGAAGGGTGTTATCAAGCCTAATGCAACCGCAGCAGATGCCGCAATTTCTGGGTTATATCAGGCTGGTAAGTCAGGGCTAGTAGCCTATGATGATAATGCTGGGATGCCTGATAAAGCGATATCGGATGCTTGGTTTACCGGCTATACAAAATCGTATACGCTCTCTGTATGGACTGGATTTGATGTTCCTAGTAAAAATTACATTCCTTGGACAGAGCAAGATTTACCGGCGCAGTATTATGCCAAAGTGATGGCTTATGCTATGCAAAATAAGTCAAATACCGATTGGACCGCACCAGATACAGTTACTGCTAAAGTGAAGGGAAATATCGTTGAATATGAAGTCAAAGATGCTTCTTGGAGTAACGGTGGACTGCCGAGTGTGAATTCCATTGCGCAATCTGGGGAAACCCCATCTGAAGCAGGAATTAGTGCAAACTCTGCTTCAACTGGGTCTACAACTGGCAACAATTAATTTAGAGTTTCTCGGTCTTGCTTTCATAGCAAGACCTTTTCTTATAGAGGAGAATATTATGCGACTTTGGGTAACGGGTTACCGAAGTTATGAATTAGGAACATTCGGTGACAAAGATCCTAAAATTAAAGTTATCAAGTATGCATTACATCAAACGCTAAAAGAACAAGTTGATAATGGGTTGGAATGGGTTATCACAGGTGCCCAGCTAGGCATTGAGCAATGGACAATTGAAGTTGTTGCTGATATGAAGAAAGACTATCCACAACTTAAATTGGCTGTAATGTTGCCTTTTAAACAGTTTGGCAGTCAATGGAGTGAGGATAATCAAGCTAAATTGCAGAAATTGATTGCACAGAGCGATTTTTCTGAGAGCGTATCGACTAAACCCTTTCAATCGCCTATTCAGCTGAAAAATTATCAGAAATTCATGTTAGCGCACACAGATGGTGCATTGTTCTTTTATGATACGGAATTTGAAGGGAAGACAATATTTGATTTTCAAGTTGTGACAAAGTATCAAACGCAAACGCCGTATCCTCTTGTCCAAGTGGACATGTATCAGTTACAAGAGTATGCATCGGAACTTGAAGAAAAAATGAATGAAAATCGTTACGATTATTAGTATTAAAAATGCCTTGTAATTCATTAGAATTATTGGTAACATAGGATAAGTAAAAAAATAATCGAGGTATAGCTTGTGGAACAAGTAAAATACACGCAAAAAGACATTTTAGAGCGCGTTTTTAAGCAAAAGCGTATGGGTGTTGGTTATGACCCAGCAGACGTGGACAGTTTCT
>CAACWD010000326.1_pt1 | contig 18974 bp, 20 predicted proteins | sample 2275561 | NCBI WGS metagenome assembly CAACWD01 (sample SAMEA5312446, study PRJEB27640) | indoor metagenome | biome: indoor environment; feature: uncontrolled; material: polymer tiles stone | place: Germany | collected 2014-07-07
TTACCATTCACCTTAACTGCAGAAAACATTGGTGGAATTTGAATAATGTCACCCGTTAGCTTAGCCATTGCATCAGCAATTTCTTCATCGGTGAACGGACGCGTCAATGGTTGTGATTCAACCACTTCACCATCCAAGTCTTCCGTGGTTGTCGCAAAGCCAAATGTCACTTCACCAGTGTAAATCTTACCTGACTCTTGCAGAAATTCGATTGTTTTCGTTGCCTTACCCAAAGCTACTGGCAAAACACCATCAACAGAGGGGTCAAGCGTACCTGCGTGCCCAATCTTCTTCATGTGCAAAATCTTGCGGAGCTTAAACACCACATCGTGTGACGTCATTCCGGTCTCTTTGTAAACTGGCAAAATACCATCCATGATTCAGTCCTCAATTCTCATTTAGTATATGTATGAAAATAGCGACCCATCACAGGTCGCCATTTTCTAAATATTAGTCGTTTTGGTGCAATTGACGAATCAAATCATCAATCTTGTTACCATATTGGACAGATTCGTCCTTAACGAACTTCAATTCTGGCGTCTTGTAGATTTGCAAACGTGAACCCAATTCCTTACGAATCAAGCCAGTTGCAGCTTCCAAACCAGCAGCTGCCTTTTGATTAACAGATGCCAACTCAGACAAGACACTGTAGTAAATCTTTGCTTGTTGCAAGTCACCGGTAACTTCAACACCAGTAACCGTCACACCTTCAACACGTGGGTCGCGGATGCGCTTAAGCAACAAATCGTTCACTTCACGTTGGATTTCTTGTTCAAGACGTCCAACACGGAAATTTTGTTGTGCCATTCTTAGCTCTCCATTTCCTGAGGGAATTAGCGAGGAATCTCAACCATTTCGTAGGCTTCGATCACGTCACCAATCTTCTCGTCGTTGTAGTTTTCAATCGTCAAACCGAAGTCGTAACCGTTCTTAACTTCCTTAACGTCATCCTTAAAGCGACGCAATGAAGCCAACTTACCATCGTAGATAACGATACCGTCACGGATCAAGCGAACTGATGAGTTACGCGTAATCTTTCCTGACGTGACCATTCCACCAACGATAGTACCGATCTTTGAAACCTTGAACAATTCACGAACGTCAGCCGTACCAACGATTTCTTCGCGGAATTCTGGATCCAATTGACCCTTCATTGCAGCTTCGATTTCGTCGATAGCGTTATAGATAACGTTGTGCAAACGAATATCAACCTTATCAGCATCAGCTTGTTGCTTAGCTTGTGGTGTAGGACGAACGTTAAATCCGATGATGATAGCACCAGATGCTTCAGCCAACGTTACGTCAGATTCGTTAATCGCACCAACGGCCGTGTGCAAGATATCAACCTTAACACCGTCAACGTCGATCTTACGGAATGAACCAGCCAAGGCTTCAACAGAACCTTGCACGTCGGCCTTGATGATAACAGGCACTGACTTCATTTGCTTTTCAGCCATCTTGTTAAACAAGTCTGAAACTGAAACAACGTTGTTACGGTTACGCTCGGCAATCAAAGCACGCTTTGCACGCTCTTCACCAGCAGCACGGGCCGTCTTTTCGTCTTCAAAGACAACGAAACGGTCACCAGCTGATGGCACATCGTTCAAACCAGTAATTTCAACTGGTGTTGAAGGAACAGCTTCCTTCACACGACGACCGCGGTCGTTCGTCATCGTACGCACACGTCCGTAAGTGTTACCCACAACAATTGGGTCACCGACGCGCATCGTTCCTTGTTGAACCAAGACCGTGGCAATCGTTCCACGACCCTTGTCCAAACGAGCTTCGATAACTGAACCAGCGGCACGTTGGTCAGGGTTAGCTTGCAAGTCCATCACATCAGCCGTCAACAAGATCATCTCCAACAATTCGTCGATGTTTTGTCCAAACTTAGCTGAGATGTTAACGAAGATGGTGTCACCACCGTACTCTTCTGGAATCAACTCGTATTGCATCAATTGGTTGATAACGTTTTCTGGGTTTGCACCAGGCTTATCAATCTTGTTAACCGCAACGATGATTGGCGTTCCAGCAGCCTTGGCGTGGTTAATAGCTTCAATTGTTTGTGGCATAACACCGTCATCGGCAGCCACAACCAAGATCGTGATATCAGTGATATCAGCTCCACGCGCACGCATAGCCGTAAAGGCCGCGTGTCCAGGCGTGTCCAAGAACGTAATCACACGACCTTCATCAGTCTTAACTTGGTAAGCACCGATGTGTTGCGTGATTCCACCAGCTTCGCCTTCCGTAACGTGTGAGTTACGCAAGTAGTCAAGCAAGGTCGTCTTACCGTGGTCAACGTGTCCCATGATCGTAACGACTGGGGCGCGTGGTGCCAAGTTTTCAGTGTTCTCTTGCTCTTCTTCGAAGAACTTGTCGATGTCGGCGATGTCGACTTCAACCTTTTGCTCAGCTTCAATACCGTAGTCGGCAGCCAAGATTTCGATTGTGTCAGCATCCAATGATTGGTTTTGGTTAACCATTACACCCAACATGAACAACTTCTTGATGATTTCCGTTGCATCACGGTGAATCAACTTAGCAATATCTTGTACGTTCATACCAACTGAGTAAACCAAAGTCTCTGGCAATGGTTGGTCCTTACGTACAGTAGGTGCTGGACGGTTCTCGTTGTTACGGTTACGTCCTGGCCCCTTCTTGCCCTTCTTGTTGTTACGGTTGTTACCGTTCCAGTTGTTGTTTGGGCGACCGTTGTTGTTACCACCGCGGTTGTTGTTGCGGTTGTTATTGTTGTTACGGTTACCACCTTGGTTACCGTTACCGTTGTTGTTTGAACGGTTTTGGTTTCCTTGGTTGTTGTTACGGTTTTGGTTGTTACCACCGTTGTTTTGTGCAGCCTTAGGAGCAGCTTGCGCGTTTTGCGCAGGCTTCTTAGGTGCCTCAGCCTTCTTTTCGGCCTTTGGCGCTGGCTTAGCAGCTGGCTTTACAGCGTTCGTCAACGTCTTCACAGCGTTATCGTCAATCGTTGACATGTGGTTCTTAACGTCCATACCAGCCTTTTCAGCTGCTGACACCAAGTCCTTTGATGAAACATTCAATTCCTTCGCCAATTCGTAAATGCGCTTGGTCATGTGTCATCCTCCCTAGTTTTCTAGATATTCCCGCATCTTTTTAGCAAATCCGCGATCTGCAACAGCAAGTACTGTTCGCGCTAATCCGGTTGCATCAGCTAATTCTTGACGTGTCAAAGCGGTTGTAAATGGCACGTTATAGCTGTTTGTTTTATCTGTAAATTTCTTCATGCTACTTGCACCGCCATCGTTTGCAAAGAAAACCAAACTGGCTTTCCCGTTACGAATAGCACCAAGTACCATGTCCTCACCTGTTACTAGCTTACCAGCACGGCGCGCTAGGCCAAGGAGATTTAATAGCTTTTGCTTATTTTGCATCGCCGAACAATTCCTTACGTGCTGCTTGGTGATCAACGTAGGCAATCAACTCATCATAAAAGCTGTCATCAAGCTTCGTTTCAAACACACGGTCAAACGTGCGCTTCTTCTTCGCCATCTCAGCAACTTCTACTGACAATGAGATGTAGGCCCCGCGACCATTCGCACGGTTGGTTGGATCAAGCTCAACGTTACCCTCGGGGGTGCGTACGACGCGCACGAGTTCCTTCTTTGGTACCATTTCACCAGTCACGATGTCTTTTCGCATTGGAATCTTACGTGGCTTCATGAGCACACCTCCTTAGGCTTCGTCAGTTTCCTCGAAGTCGTCCGCAACATCAGCTTCAACAACTGGTGCGTTAGCGGCTTCTTCTTCGCGGTTCGCCATGTCAGCAATTACTGCATCGCGTTCGCTTTCAGGCTTGATGTCAATCTTGAAGCCCGTCAAACGAGCAGCCAAACGAGCGTTTTGTCCACGCTTACCAATAGCCAATGACAATTGGTAATCAGGAACCAACACCGTAACGGCACGGTCGTTAGTTGGGTCGAAGATAACTTCAACAACTTCAGCTGGGTTCAAAGCATTCTTGATGAATTGGGCTGGATCTTCAGTCCATTCAACAATATCCATGTTCTCACCTGACAATTCGTTAACAACGGCTTGCACACGCGCACCGCGTTGACCAACCATCGTACCAACGGCATCCAAGTTGCTGTTGTGTGAGTAAACCGCAATCTTTGAACGGTCACCAGCTTCACGGGCGATTGACTTAATCTCAACCGTTCCGTCGAAGACTTCTGGCACTTCAGCTTCAAACAAACGCTTTACCAAGTCAGCGTGCGTACGTGACACAAAGACTTGAGGTCCACGTTGTTCGTTTTGAACTTGTGAAACCAAGACCTTGATCTTGTCACCCATACGGTACGTTTCGTTTGGCATTTGGTCACCTTGCTTCATGGCAGCCTCTTGGTTACCTGGCAAAATGATGTACAAGAAGCGTGAGTCTTGACGCTCAACTTCTCCTGTGATGATTTCGTTCTCGTAACCGATGAACTTGTCATACACAACACCACGCTCAGCTTCGCGAACCTTTTGCATGATGATTTGCTTAGCTGTTTGTGCAGCCAAACGTCCGAAGTCAGCAGGTGTGACTTCGAAACGGATTTCATCACCGATTTCGTAAGCCTTGTTCAATTCCAAAGCTTCTTCCAACGTAATTTGCTCGTAAGGCTCGTCAATTTCTTCAACGACAGTCTTAACTGAGTAAACCTTGATGTTACCCTTCTTTTGATCGAATTGAACTTCAACGTTTTCTGATTCGTCATAGTTCTTTTCGTAGGCCTTCTTCAAAGCCTCTTCAATCGCTTCTACCAAGACTTCAGCCTTGATACCCTTTTCTTGCTCCAAAGCGTCAAGAGCTTGAACTAATTCCTTACTCATTTGGATTCTCCATATAAATTAGAAGTTATTTGCTTGACGTGCTTGTGCAATTGCAGCGCGTGGGACTTCGACTTCAGAATCATCATCCATCGTAATCGTCAACGTCTCATCTGAGACTGCCGTCAACTCACCAGCAAAGTCTTTCTTACCATCAATCTTTTGGTACGTCGAAACGCGAACCATCTTGTTCATTGCCCATTCGAAATCTTCAGGGGTGGTCAAAATGCGTTCTTGACTGATTGTTAGGTTAGCAGACTTGATGTCGGCGCGTGGCACCGCAATTGTCTTGCGCTTTCCCTTAACTGTGATTGCCAACGTTAATTCGTCGTCAGTCACCGCCGTTAATTCACCGTCAATTTCGTTTTGTCCGTCCATCGGTTGGTTTAACTTCACGTGAATATACTTTTCAAGAGCCCACTCGAAATCTTGTGGACGCTTTAGTTCACGCTCCGCACCAGGTGATGAGACATCCATTAGGTATGCCTCTGGGAATGGATCTGGTTCGATTTGGTCCAAACGTTCACCGATCAATTCAGTCAACATCACCAAATCATCCATGTTAATTGCGCCGTCTAGACGGTCAACCAACACACGCAAGACCATATCTGAATCTTGCTTTTCATAAATCACGTCCCATAGGTCAAACCCGTGGTCTGCCAACTCAGGCGTGAGGACAGCTTGCACTGTTTCTACAACGTTTGCCATGTTTTCCCTCCCTTCGTTCCGTAAATCATCTATGTCAGAGGTAAAACCCTAAAAAAATGAGCGGCCAAGGAAATTCGTTCCTGGCCACTCAACTAAGAGCTTATTCATTAACAGTATTTATACTAACACTATTCTTACAAAATGGCAACCAGCATCGTCTTCTATATAAAGAGATGAACCTATTTTACAGGTTTATGGCTGAAATTGTTTATAATGGTGGCAACATTACCGAATGGAGTCATCATTATGCAAATAGAAAAACTAGTACTGGCCGCAATTAATGTCGTTCGCCAGGCGTTTGGTCATGGAACTTTTGTTGACCCTAACACAATGACCACCCGAACAGAGGCCGATAATAATATTCACCGTTATCTGGCGGATGCACCTAGCATTAACGATGATACCATCGCGATTGATGTGTACGAGACAGCTGAGCAACCCATCATTGTCTTCACATACAACCACGATGATCAAATCATTGCTGGTGAAACATGGACCTGGATTATGCTAGATGAAGCTGTTGTATTTGACGGCACCGCATTTCGTTTGATGAGCCCAGATACAGTTGAACGATTGCATCTACAAATTAACAAGCAACTAGCACACTATACCAAGTAAGCAAAAACGGGCCGAATCATCGCGATTCGGTCCGTTTTTATCTATTTAAAACTTCGCATCAATAATCTTGGCATGTTGCAACTCAGCGACCGTGTGAGAACCAGTCAATTGCATTACAATCTTTAGTTCTTCGGCCAAGTGTTCATAAACTGACTGCACGCCAGCCGCACCACCTTGATTCAAGCCCCAAAGCATTGGGCGTCCGAGTGCGACCACATCGGCACCTAGTGCAATAGCCTTGGCAACGTCCTCCCCACGACGAATGCCAGAATCAAATACGACTGGAACACGGTGGTTAACTGCCTTAGCAACAGCCGCCAATGTATCGATTGAAGCCGGTGCGCCGTTCAATTCACGACCACCGTGGTTTGATACCCAGATACCATCGGCACCCGCCGCAATGGCAGCTAGTGCATCATCAGGATCTTGAATGCCCTTCACGAACACTGGCAAGCCATTAGCCATCTGCTTAACCTTGGTAATATCAGACAAAGCAAGATCCTGCTTGGCGCGGGCGTAATTTCAGAAATTCCCAATCCTTCACCAGAACCGGCCGCATTTGAGAAGGCAGCTAGATTTTCCATTGGCAATGGGAAAGCAAAGTTATTGATGATATCTGCCTCACGATATCCACCCAACGTCGCATCAGCAGTTAAAATAATTGCCTTGTAACCATTCTGAACAGCTTCATCCAACAAATATTGGTTAAACTCGTCGTCGCGAGACATATATAGTTGGAAAAACTTCGGCGTGTCGGGCGATGATGCAGCGACATCCGCAATACGTGAGTTACCGTACGTTGACAAGCTGAAAATTGTACCAGCGGCGCCAACACCCTTGACCGTTACGCGTTCCCCATTTTCATGCATCAAACCGTGAGAAGCAATTGGCGCTGCAATCACGGGCATTGATAGCGGAATATCTAATAATGTTGTTGATAGGTCAGGCGCGCTGATGTTTTGTAGCATGCGCGGAATAAGTTGATAGTGGCGGAAAGCCGTTTCGTTGTCGTGCAACACTTGTTCGTCAGACGATCCTCCGTCGACATAGCCAAATGCACCCGCCTCTGTGTCACGTTGTACTGCTGCTCGCAAGCGTGGCAAATCGATGATGTTCAAAGCCTCTTCTTTTGTACTACCTTGATAAGCCATCTGTGATTACCTTCTTTGATTAAATTGAATAAGTGCAAATGAAATTTACACTTTCAGTATACCGCCCTGTCTTTCAACTGGTTCAAAAAAGGTGTAACCGATTACATTAGTGTTGCGTGGCCCCATCAATCTTTGGCGCAACATCTTGCTCGTGATGATAGAACTTGTAATACAACAAACCCGCAATAACTGGAATGACTGCAGCCAACAAATAAAGCTCGCGGAAGTTCAATAGCTTTTCGACATCCCCCAACACAAACGGACCAACACCGATTCCCAAATCAAGTCCGATAAAGTACGTTGACAATGACACACCAACGCGAAGCGCGTTTGGTGCCAGCTTCAAAGCCACCGCTTGACCGTTTGACATAAAGGTTCCATAGCCCAAACCGATAAAGGCACCTGATAGCAACAACACAAAGCCGGAATGCGTTACCCCAAGCAACACTAGCCCCACTGCCAATGAGGCATAGGCTGGATACATGACATAATCTTCACCACGTGTGTCAAAGATGCGCCCCGCCATTGGTCGCGTAAACGTAATGACCAAAGCGTATACGACGAAAAAGAATGAGCTGATACTTACCAAGTGAATTGTCTTGGCATATGAAGACAAGAACGACAACACTGATGAGTATGAGAAGCCCATCAAGAAGCCAATGCCTGCAATGAACAACGCCTTACGCTCAATCAAATTATCAAACGTCATATGGCGTAATTCAGCCTTACGTTCAGGCGTCAAGGCCAAATTGTGGATTGGCAAAAGCAACGTTGCAATCGTCGTCAACAAAATCAATACTGATGACACAATCACAATGAAACGGAAGTTCGTGAGGTTCAACAAAATCATCCCCACAAACGGACCAATCGCCGCAGCCAATGACGTACTCAACCCATAGAAGTTGATACCCAATCCCTTTTTATCTTCAGGAATGTAATCCGTCACAATGGCATTCGTCGCGGTCGACGTCATTCCATAGGCGAACCCATTCACCAAACGTACCGCGAACATGACCCCGATATTCGGAATAATCAAGTACGCCAACGTTGAGACTAAATATATCAATGCTCCAAAACGTAATGATTGCTTGCGACCAATAATGTCGAGCTGTTGTCCAATAATAAGTCGCGCAATCAATGTCCCAATAACATAAATCCCTGAAGCCAATCCCGCCTGTGCTAGGTTGGCGTGCAAATTCGTGTGCACCACGACTGCAATAATGACCATCAATAGATAGTAAACAAGATAAACAATAAAATTGATGGCTGTAATACTAATAAAGCCAGCGTTAAAAATGCTGGTAACCGGTTTTCCCGTTGTCATGTAAACATAACTCGCTTTCGTAAAGTCTGTGTCTCAGTCTAACCATCAACCCTAGCGAGGACAAAAATGAGATTTTCGAAAACAGAAAAACCATTTTTTGTTGTTGTGGTCGCCTTTTTTATACTAAGAACAGATATTCACAGGGAGACAAATACTATGCCACACACGAATGAACAAATCGCACACGATTTTGCAATTGCCATTGCTGCCCAGAACTATACGAAGAGTTCTGTCCGAAACATTGGTTATGCACTGGATGATTATGATCAAATTTATCACCAAGTGTTAGAGCAACTTGCACTTACCCACCACATTGCGGTATAACCTAAACTAACTGAACGAGTAAAAGGCAGTGTCAGCACTGCCTTTTTGTGTTTGCGGAGGAACAAACTTGTGGACTGGCTACTACAGAAAAAAGAACGCGATAAATTAACGCTCAAAAACTACCTGATGAGGCAACCATTTCCGATGGTCCCCATCAAGCAAGTCATTAACGACCTCGGTTGGTCAAAGTACCTTGTCATGAACTACGGGCAAGCCCTAGCCGATGACTTGGCACAACTAGATCAACACGAATTGGTTTCGTTTGATGGCGCGCGCCAACATTTCATTGTGCGACCAGGGCACAGTATGCTGTTTGACGAGTTGCGTCTACAGTACCTGAACCGTGCGCCGAAATATCATCTACTAATGGCTTTATTATTTGGCACGTTTGAAACCGTTGCTGACTTTGCGGTGCAACATGATTTTTCAACGCCATATGTCCGCGAACTATTACAAGAACTGCAACAAGATTTGCAACCCTATCATATTCAGATTAACGATTCTTACATATTAATTGGCAATGAAAAAGAGGTTCGTTACTTCTTCTTCCGAATCTTGTTTGATTACTATACACTCCAAAGCAACCCCCTCCCAGCGGCAGCCATTGAATGGGCACAAACAACTTGGGCCTACTTAAAAACAACCAGTCCCAATCCAATTTCACCCGCCATCAGCTTGATTGTGGAATTCCAGCTAGGCATTTGGTACGTCCGAATGACTCACCAACACATCATTACGCCCAGCGATTCGGCGCCAGTGCTTGATGAGACAACCGATTTACCCGCAACAACGCGTTTATTTCTTGACCGCATGCGTGAACACTTAACACAGTCATTAGGTCTGTCTGACATTGAAGCCGGGTATGAAGCGCGTTTTGCCTTGAGCGCCCTCTACGCCTTTGGTTTCGCACGCAAAGAACACTTTGAAACGTATATGCCGATTGAAACGCGCCTCTTGTTCAGTGTCGTCTCGGATATCATCGCCCGTGAGCTACCGGCTTTCTTCGGAAACGCTTATCTGATGACGCATAAATTAATCGACGCCATTCAGCATGATTTATACACAACCAATTTACGCTTAGTCTACTTCCACAGTGCACTTCGACCGGAGCCAAACGTCGATGAAGCCATCTCACAATTTCCAGTGTATGCGCAACTGACCCAGCATCTCATCCAAGCCATCGCGACTGAGACGAACATTCCACATGACACCCTGCAAAATACGTTATTCGAGGATTACTTCAATACGTTCATCACGCGCTTGCCACAAGAAGAAGTTTTGCCCATTATCACGGTTGACTTGGAATTCGTCGATAATGCCGCACTTGGGCGTCGCTTAGCTCAGTTAATGAACAACATGCCGGCATTAAATATTATTTTGAGTTTTGATACACCAGACTCTGCCGACTTGGTCATTTCCAATACACACTTATCTAACAACCAACGACACCTCTACCTGAAGGCCAGTCCGACGTTGGCTGAAATTGAAGAAATTCGTCAGGTGCTCCATCAAATCACGGTTCAAAAATTCGAACGCTTTACCGGGCAAACTATTCCGGTTCGCTTTAGCTAAAAAGGCACGTCGCCCAATAATCGGGTGACGTGCCTTTTTAGCATTAAATCAATGTAAACTTTTCAATCATCAACTCAGGGTGGATGATCTTCATGTCAGTCGTGCCCTCTGTGGCATAACCGGCTTCTTCAAACGTTTCTTGCAGTTGGCGCTTAAAGGCAAACCATGAGCGCATGTCAGCGCGCAACAATTCTTCAATTTGTTGCAACACTTCACGTGGGTTATCAACCTTGGCGTCAGCGCGAATTTCTTCGCGAATCTTTTCAATTTGTTCAGCGGAGAAGTACTTTGGCTCATCAAGCAATTCAGCCACAGCTTCTGACAACAACGGGTTAACCAGTACGTTTTCAGCACGTGACATCATCTTCTTAACGGCTAGCTCAATCGCCATCTCCGTCAAATACGTATTCGTGATGTGCAACGCAACCTTGACCAACGGTGACTTTTCACGTTCCTTACGGCGCTTCTCTAGCTCGTTTCGCACGTCAGCTGGAGATGGAATTTCATAGCTCATCAATCTATTCTCCTTAGTTTTTATTACCTTAATCATAACAAATTAATTATGGTTTGTTTCTGATTGAATTGTACCCGTTTTAAGGACACCCAATGACTAGACTTGCCAGAGTCATTTTGCTATAGTTACGTTAATGCATGGAATAAGCCATGTAATACACGACTCTAAAAGACGCCGGTAGTCAGCAATGATTACCGGCGTCTTTTGTCTTCATTTTTTAGCCATTTGGCATATAAATATGTACGTCATCCCCATTTAAAAAGCGCATAATGAATATGTAGTCAAATATAAGGGGGAATCATTTTGAATACAGTAGAAGCATTACGCGCAATTGTCGGTAAGTCACACGTGATTACGTCACCTGATAAGTCATTGCGTTATCGTAAAGGTTATCGCTCAGGTCGCGGGGATGCCTTGGCAGTTGTCTTACCTGGCACACTAATGGAACTTTGGGAAGTTTTGAAGGTCTTGCATGATAACGACCTGATTATCATCATGCAAGCATCGAATACGAGTTTAACTGAGGGATCAATTCCTGCACCAGGCTACGATCGTCAGGCTGTCGTGGTGAATGGCTCGCGTATCAAGGGGATGCAGCTCATTAATCACGGCGAAGAAGCTTTGGCTTTCCCCGGTACCACGTTGTACAAGTTGGAAAACGCCTTGAAGGCTATTGGACGTGAACCGCACTCAGTTATCGGATCATCGAACTTGGGTGCCTCAGTTATTGGTGGTATCAATAACAATTCAGGTGGTGCGTTAATCCAACGCGGTCCAGCTTACACGGAACAAGCCTTGTATGCACAAATTGACGAACATGATGAACTGCGTTTGGTTAACCACCTAGGCATTGCCTTGGGTGATACGCCTGAGGAAATCATCACAAATCTAGAAAACCGCAACTTCAACATTGATAACGTGCCACACAGTCGTACGCGCGTTGGTCATAATCGTGATTACGAGGCGCGTGTCCGTGACATCGACTCAGATACACCAACTCGTTACAATGCCGATCCAAACGAATTGTACGAAGTATCTGGTGCTTCTGGTAAGCTGGCGGCCTTTGCGGTGCGTCTGGACACCTTTCCTAAGGAAGGCGCATCAAAGGTCTTCTACATTGGCACGAATAATCCGGATGTCTTAGAACGTTTGCGTCGCCACATTTTGTCAGAGTTCACTCACCTACCCGTTTCTGGTGAGTACATGCATAAAGATGCTTACGAGATGGCCAAGAAATATGGAAAAGATTCTTTGATTGTCATTGAAACGCTTGGTACCAATGTTTTGCCTTATCTATTTGGCATGAAAGCAACGACTGAGCGCATCTTGGATCACATTCCAACGTTCAAGCCATACTTCCCTGACCGTGTTTTGCAGCACATGGGCCAGCTCTTCCCTAATCAACTGCCAAAGCGTATCGAAGACTACAGCAAGCGTTACGACCACTACTTGCAATTGAAGATGGAAGGCGACGGAATCGACGAAGCACGCGCCTTTCTAAAGGAATTCTTTGCGACTGAAGATGGTGATTATCTAGAGCTAGATGACAAAGAAGCTGAGCGCATTGCGACCCACCGTTATGTCACGGCTGGTGTTGCCATTCGTTATGAAGAAGTCTTCCAAGACGACCACATTGAAATCTTGCCGCTCGACATTGCGTTGCCACGCAACGAGTTCAAGTGGTTCGAGGAATTGCCAAAAGAAATTGAAGATAAAATTCAATACAAGCTCTACTACGGGCACTTCTTAGACCACGTCATGCACCAAGATTATATTTTGAAACCAGGTGTCGATGCGCACGAGTTGAAGAAGGAAATGTTGGCCTTGCTAGATAAGCGTGGTGTCATCTACCCCGCTGAACACAATGTCGGTCACTTGTACGAAGCAGCACCTGCCTTGGTCGCCCACTACAAGAAGAACGATCCAACGAACAGTTTTAACCCTGGTGTTGGTAAAACCACCATGCACAAGTACTGGGGAAATTATTAATTAGCTAAAGAGGCCAGGAATTTCATCCTAGCCTCTTTTTTCATGAAAAAAAGCAGCACCACGCGGGCACTGCTTCAATATCTATTCAGTTTTTACGAAATTATCAAGCGCATCGTGCTTAGTTCAAGCCACGACGATTAATTTCACGGTACAACACCGATAGCGATGCATTGGCTAAGCGCGTACTACGCTTGGCAACCATCACTCGCTTGATACCTGCGTCCTTCAGCAAAGCCTTGGCCCATGCCTTCGTACCAGTCAAAATCATTGTTGTTTCCTCCTTTGATTTTCTCTATATTCGTGTACAAACACAGGTTAACATATCGGAAAGGACGCCTGCAAAAAGACGTAAAAACTGGGTAAAAATCACAAGTGTTCTCTTGCATCCAAACAAGATGGGAACGTTTGTTGGGGCGGTTAAAACGACCGAACTTCTTCACGGTAAATTGCAACCTGCTCTTTAAGACGGTCAATATTATCGGCATCAAACTTATCTAGCACCGCTTGGGCTAATTCAATGGCAACCATCGCTTCAGCAATTACTGCAGCCGCTGTAACAGCGGTTGTATCTGATCGTTCAATTGAAGCACGATGGTTTTCATGCGTGTCGATATCAACACTTTGCATAGGACGGTAAAGCGTTGGAATTGGTTTAACAACCCCACGCACAACAATCACACCACCCGTAGTCATACCACCTTCAAAACCACCAAGATTATTACTCCCACGGGTAAACCCGTTTTCGGCATCCCAAAAAATCTCATCCATCACTTCATCACCGAACTTTTCGGCATTGTCAAAGCCACCACCGAAGTCGACGCCTTTAAACGCGTTGATACTAACAATCGCGCGGGCAATTTTAGCATCTAACTTTTCGGTAGCCGCCACGTACGACCCCAGTCCAACTGGCATCCCAGTTGCCATCACTTGTACCGTTCCGCCAACAGTGTTCGCGTCACGTTTGGTTTTGTCGATAACGGTTTGCATCTCTTCATCCCCCGAAGCATCCAAGGCGCGCGTCGGGAAGCTTTCCGTCACCGCGCGTAGCTCATCAAGTGATTTAAAATCTGTCAACCGACTCAAATCGCTCTTTGCTGGACCAACATTACGAACAAATCCGTGGACATCAACCCCAATTTCCTGTAACACAGCTTTCGCTACGGCGCCAACCGCAACACGCATCACTGTCTCACGTGCCGATGACCGTTCCAACACGTTGCGTAAATCAGCTTGATGACGGTATTTAATACCTCCGACCAAGTCTGCGTGACCTGGTCGAGGACGCATTACTTTACGCATCGAATTTTCAGCGTTCGCTGGTGTGTTAGGATCCATAATTTTCGTCCAGTGGTTGTGGTCATCGTTATGCACGTTTAGCGTGATTGGTGACCCCAGCGTCTTTTGGTGACGCACTCCTGACAAAATCGAAACAGTGTCGGTTTCAATCACCTGTCGTTGGCCACGACCGTATGCATGCTGTCTACGAGCCAACTCCTGGTCAATCATATCGCTCGTTAAGTTTAGTCCTGAGGGAATCCCTTCAATAATTGCCACTTCTTCTGGCCCGTGACTCTCACCTGCTGTCATGTATCGCATTTTTATTCTCCTATCTCTGTTTCACTCAAATTGACCACACGCAAAGCATGCGAGACGACTAAAATTAGATTTATCACAGCAACAATTAACAAGCTTTGCATCACAACTGCCAAATGTTGTTCCGCAAAATGCCCAGTCACAATCGGCATAAGTAATGCCGCGATGCTACCGGAAAAGAAGTACCAGCCAGTTGCTCGCCCGGTAAACGTTGGGTTATGTGCAATAAGTTGTCCAACGCCTAACTGCAGTGCACCACCGGCGGCTGACATACCAAACATTACCGTCGCCATGCTAATCAAGAAAATCGAATTTGTGTTAACAACCAACAACATAATCAGACTTAACAAAGCCATACTGTTCATTACCACCAATAACCATTTTTCAGGGAGTAGACGACGACCAGTTAGTAGGAACACGAGCCCAACGCCAATCAAAGAACCTATGCTGTAGCAAGTCATCAGCAAATGGGCGCTTGTCTCATCGAAGCCGCGCACAAGTTGAAAGTAACGTGTTACCCATTGCGTGAAATGAATCATCAACCACATGGCGGTAAAGCCGTATGCTAAAAATGTAAATTGAACCACATCCCACTGCCAATGCGGTGCTGTTTTTGCACCAGCAGAATGACTTTCTACCTTCGGAATTTGTGTGCCAATTAGAGCCAGAAAAGCGATGATTAAAATGGTGCTAGCCACCCAAAACACCCAGCCAAACCATAATTGGTGGCTATTTAAATTGATAATGATGATCGGCAAAATCCCTTCACCAATTGAGATCATGGCTTTAATCAGCACATTACCACTTGAACGACCGTCATGTAGCGCAAGTAACGTCGGGTAGGCCACCGCATCCAGCATGGCATTGGCAATGCCGGCGAAACTCGTTAAAACAATTCCTTGCCAAATCTGCGTTGATACCGGTACTAGTGTAAAGAAAACACCATAAGCAGCCATCGCCAGTAATAACAGCGTTTTTCGGGGCCAACGATCAGAAAGTTCGCCCAAAAATGGGTAAGCAATCAATTTTCCAATACCGATTGCCGATACAACCGCTGTCGCTCCGGCTAAATTTGTGTGCCAGATACTCGTTAAGGAACTCATAGTCTGCGCCAAAATAATTAATGCAAAACCTTGCAGAACGTACATGAGGTAAATGGTAACTTGCATCCTAATTGCAACTAACTTACTCATATTTGTGCCTCCTCTCGTTGAATCGCCGTGGTTGTCATCAGATTTAAGTAGTCCGCAACTACCTGATCTGGCAAAATATTTTTAAATCGTTTTTGTAGTCGTTCTCGCATAGCAAGCATGCGACCAGGTTGAACTACCGCCAACTTATGATTAGCTTTAATACCAGCAACCTCATCAACTAACGCCATCCTCGTCACCATTGCCTGTAATATCTGGCGATCAACACTATCAATTTGACTGCGAATCATATCCAAAACGGTGGGCTCATCCATATGGCGAGTAATTTCATCAACAATTTCGTTAGGGGTTTTCCTATCAGTTGTAATCATTAAGTCTGCCATCTGAGCATACTTAACCTGTCGATTTTGCCAAAGTTTAAAGAAGGACGCCAATGAGTGTTGCTGCATTAAAGGCCGCATGTCATCAGCTATCAACAGGCGTTCAGTCACAGTACTAAAGTCGCTATTTAGCCAAATGGTAAAAACATCTGGTCGGCTCATCAAATCCATACAACTTTGGGTTTCGATGACCCCACCACCAGTACTGATGACGGTATCAGGTTGTTCAAGGACCTTTGCTAACATCTTCGCTTCAATTTCACGGAAAGTCGGTTCGCCGACTTGTGAAAAGAACGCTGGAATCCCTTGCCCAACATGTTCGACAATTGCTTGATCCAAATCAATAAAATGCTTACTCAAATCATGGGCCAATTCTTGGCCAACTGTTGTTTTACCGGCACCCATGAACCCAATTAATAATATATTCATCCTAAACCCCTCCTAATTTGTTGAATATTTGTTAGCGCCAACAATAACTGGTCAGCGTCTCCATTGGCCACTAAATCGTTTAGCCGTGTTAGTTCGGTCATAAAGTCCGCTACCGCCGCCATCGTAGCCGTCCGATTGTTTAATAATATTTGTGTCCACAGGTCGGGACTAGCTGCAGCTATCCGCGTCGTATCAAGAAATCCTGGCCCGACGAACTCGTGCTTTTGTTTATTTTCATTGGCACCTAATGTTGCAACCAAGGCATCCGCAATTAAATGGGTTGCATCACTTGTGAGTGCAACTACTGCATCATGTTGTTCAACGGTAACTGTCTCAAACTGACTACCCAATGGCGCCAATAATTCAGCTACTTTTTGGCGGTCAGATTTTTCGCCTATCAAGAAGAAATGTGCTTGTTTGAGCATAACTTTTCGCCGACCGTTAAAACCGGTTTCATCAGTACCAGCCATTGGATGGCCACCGACAAAATGCGGTAAGTGTTCAGTCGCTGTCATAATCGGCTGCTTAACTGATGCCACATCAACAATTAAGTTGGTCGTGTGTAGATTTTGTAGAATAGCCACCGTTTCCGTTGGCGGCACTGCAATGACTACTAAGTCAAACGGCATTTCACTAATTTCCTTGGGTTCAAAAGACCCATGAATCACACCAATTGCTAATGCATCACGAATATTTGCTGGCTCAATATCAAATCCTAATACTTCATAGTCCGGTGCTTGCCTCAGGCGTTCGGCTATCGCTGCTCCCATCGCGCCCAATCCCCAAATTGCAATTTTAAGCATGCATTAGCACCTCCATATCTCGTTTAAAATCAGGATATGACACGGCAATTGCTGCCTGGTCAGCAATCGGGGCATCATTGCTTGTCAGTAATTGTGCAATCGATTGCAGCATCGCAATCCGGTGGTCACCGTGGTCGGATAATGACTCAGCCGGTGCCTGCAATCTTGACACCCCGGTAATCAAAAAACCGTCTGGTGTCGGCTTAACGTCAGCACCATAAGCCACTAAAGTTTCACTCACGGTGCTAATGCGATCACTTTCTTTCACACGCAATTCGCCGGCATCCATGACTCGACTATCCCCATCGGCTCGCGCAAGTGCTAACGTCAGAATCGGTAATTCATCAATCATAGTGGTCACTTCTTCTCCCTGAACCGTCGTGCCGATTAACTGTGACACGCTGACGACACGGACATCAGCAATCGGTTCACCGTTTTGAACTCGTTCATTCAGCAATGTGATGCTTGCTCCCATCCGACGTAACACTTTAACAATGCCGGACCGTGTTTCGTTCACATTGACATCCTGCAAGACAATATCACTTCCTGGTTGCAACGTCGCACCAACCAGCCAGAATGCAGCTGACGACATATCTGCCGGTACCGAAACCGTAGTCGCAGTCAGTCGTTGATCACCCGAAACAAAAATCATGCCACCCTGACAATCAACCGTAACTCCGAAACTAGGTAGCATGTTTTCGGTGTGGTTTCGCGTTTGAAAATCGTCAAAAACAATAACTGGCACTCCGGCAGTCAAACCGGCAAGAAGCAAACTTGTTTTGATTTGCGCTGAGGGCACCTTTAACGTTTCATTAATCACATCAGTCATGATGCCAGCTCGAATGGTGACTGGTAGATGCCCATCCGTCGTTGTAATATCAGCGCCGTAGCCAGTAAGCAAATCCACAATTCGATTCATTGGTCGCCGACTAAGACTGGCGTCACCCGTAATCACCGCTGGAATTCCTAAACCTGCTAATAGACCAATCATTAATCGTGTCGTTGTCCCCGAATTACCAAAATTAAACACGATTGGCTCATCAAATTGACGCTTTTGAATATCGGCAATCCCCAAGCTATCAATAATAATGTCGTTATGTTCGGTGATAACGACATCTACCCCCAACTGTTGTACGCCATGAATTGTTTGACGTATGTCGTCTGATAGCAACGGCTGCATGATATGCGTTTTACCGGCCGCCATAGCACCTAAGATAATCGCCCGGTGCGTAATACTCTTATCACTCGCTACACGTAATTGGCCGTTTAACCCATTTTGAATTGTCATCATATTTCCTCCAGATACGAAAAAAACGAATCGAGCGCCATGAAAGCACCGATTCGTTTAGAAAAATATCCAGCTGGTCATATTTTTTCTATTTCAAATCAAGCGCTTTGATGATTTCGCCCGATTCGCAATAGAAAATGCTTCTATTTCGGGCACGTCGTGATCGACGTGCCCGGCACATTAATCACGATGATTAGAAATAGAAGTAATAAGCATTATTAAATTGTGAGTTATTAAATGACATAGTCTTTCACCTGTTTCTCATAATTTATTAACAAA
>CAACWD010000380.1_pt1 | contig 18431 bp, 19 predicted proteins | sample 2275561 | NCBI WGS metagenome assembly CAACWD01 (sample SAMEA5312446, study PRJEB27640) | indoor metagenome | biome: indoor environment; feature: uncontrolled; material: polymer tiles stone | place: Germany | collected 2014-07-07
GAAAACCCCATGAGTTAGATTTACTCCAACTCATGGGGTTCAGTTCATTTTATACTTAGCAGACAGAGACGTTTTGATTACACAAACTATGAACGATGATTTTGCGCCATTTGTTGAAGACGGGATAATAACTCGTGTTGGAAAAGGCAAGGAAAAAGTAGAAACAGCTTATCAAATACATATGGCTTTGTATCAACAATTGTCATCTAATGAGGTGTACAAACAGTTTAAGCCTGGTTTTTTCGATCTAATCGTTATTGATGAGGCGCACCGTGGGGGTGGTAATACGCAGAGTTCATGGCATGACATTCTGGATTACTTTGACACAGATAATACAGCAATGTTGGCTATGACGGCTACTCCGAAAAATCAACACGGTAATGATACGGTGGCATATTTTGGAGACCCAATTTACAACTATACTTTGAAGCAAGGAATCGATGATGGATTTCTTGCGCCATACAAGGTTGTGCGAGTCATGCTTGATAAGGATTGGCAAGGTTTTGAATCAAAGGAAGGCGATTTAGATGATTTAAATCAAAGTATGGACAAACGATTCTATGGACAGACAGATTTCGACCGAAAAATTATTCTAGGTCAACGAACTCAAGCTATTGCGAAATATGTTACTGATTATATGCGTGAAACGGGTCAATCTATGGCAAAAACAATCGTGTTTGCTGTAGATGAAGAACATGCCGAACGTTTGCGAAGCGCTTTTGCTAATCTTAATAAAGACAAGATGGCTGATAACGAGCACTACGTGGTGCGTATAACTAGTAGTGATAAAATTGGGAAAAGTGAACTCGATAATTTTCAGGATGTGAACACACCCTACCCGGTAATAGCCACGACTAGTCAAATGTTGCGAACGGGTGTTAATGCAAAAACTGTGAAATTAATAATTTTGGACTCCCCTCTAAATTCAATGAGTGAGTTCAAGCAAATTATTGGGCGCGGAACGCGAATTGATGAACGTCACGGGAAGTCTTTTTTTACAATTATTGATTTCAGAAATGTTACTCGACTCTTTGCGGATCCTGCCTTCGATGGAGAGCCAGAGGATGTTACTACGACCGGAGGCAGTGCTGGTGGGAATAGCGTTGGCCCTATGCCAGAAGGTCCAATTGAGCCACCTAAGACGAAATATGTTAAAAATGGCGTTCCGGTAAGTGTTCAGGGGTCGGTGGTCCAAATTCGGGATGCCGATGGAAATCTTGTGACGGAAAGTGTGGATGTTTATACAAAGAACAGCATGTTAGAAACATATCCCGATATGGATTCTTTCGTGGAGTCGTGGAAGTCATCTACAAAGAAAGCAGAGATGTTAGAAGTGCTACAAGAAAAAGGCATTTATCTCGATCTTGTGAGACATGAGCATCCCGAGTATGCGGGATATGATGATTTTGATGTACTAGTTTCTCTGGTGTATGATGCAAAACCCCTTACAAAGAGTGAAAGAGCTAAGAATGCTTTAACATCGGATATTTTGCAAGATTATAAAGGGGCGGCTCGTGAGGTGCTTGAGTTGTTAATCCAGAAGTATGTAGATGATGGAATTGACGACATTGAAAATCCTAAGGTCCTGAAGACCCCAGAGTTCGAAAAATATGGTACACCAGTTAAAATAGCGTACCTGTTCGGTGGAAATCCGGAGTATAAGCAAGTAACAAAGAGGCTTGCAAATCAAATTTATGAAGGTTGATTAAAGTGTAATGGCAAATATTGGTGGTTTTATTAAGTCGTTTCAGGATATTTTGCGTAACGACGCAGGAGTCGCATCGGGTGGTACTCAACAAATTGAGCAACTTGCATGGATGCTATTTTTGAAAGTTTACGATACTCGGGAAGATGAGTGGGAATTGGAAGATGATTATGTTTCATTGATTCCTGAGAATCTTCGTTGGCGAAACTGGGCAATCGACAATGGTGATGGTGATGCGTTAACGGGGGATGATTTGTTGAATTTTGTGAACAATGAATTGTTCCCGGGATTGAGGTCTATCCCTGTAACGCCAGACTCTACGATTCAACAACGAATTGTCCGAATGGTGATGGAAGATGTGAATAATTTCATGAAAGATGGAACATTGATGCGAATGGCCATCAATCTGGTCAACTCTAATCTGGATTTCACAGAAAATGAGGCAACACATGAATTTAACGACATTTATGAGACTGTGTTGAAGCAACTTCAGGCAGCAAAAAATTCTGGTGAATATTACACTCCTAGAGCTGTCACGGACTTTGTACAAATGATGTTACAACCGAAGCTTGGGGAGAGAGTTGCTGATTTGGCTGCTGGAACAGGTGGCTTCCTAATTAGCGCTTTGAACTACATGAGTAAGCAAGTTCGTACGGCGAGCGACCGTGAGAAATTAGATCATGCGGTTTATGGAGTTGAAAAGATGGGTCTTCCATACCTGTTGGGTATTACAAATCTTTTGCTCCATGGAGATAATAATCCGGAGTTCTATCATGAAAATTCTTTGACGAAGAATGTTCGTGATTTCGAAGAGGAAGACAAGTTTGATGTTATCTCAATGAATCCGCCATTTGGTGGTAGCGAGTTGAAGACAGTTCAAGCTAACTTTCCGAAGGAACTTCAGTCTTCTGAGACTGCGGACTTATTCATGGCACTAATTCAATACAGGTTGAAGAAAGGTGGACGTGCTGCCGTGGTTTTGCCTGACGGATTCATGTTTGGTGATTCAAGTACACAAACTGCCTTGAAAAAGCGATTGATTGATCAATTTAATTTGCACACGATTATTCGGCTACCGCGTTCTGTTTTCGCCCCATACACAACAATCAATACAAATATTTTGTTTTTTGATAACACCGGTAAAACAGAGCAAACATGGTTCTACCGTTTGGACATGCCGGAAGGATACAAAAACTTTAGTAAAACTAAGCCAATGAAGTTAGAACATTTTGATCCAGCGATTGAGTGGTGGAACAACCGTGAAGAAATCATCGTTGATGATGAACCAAAGGCACAGGTATTTACGCCTGAACAAATCGCTGAAGGTGGATATTCTTTTGATTTGGTTGGGTATCCGCAAGCTGTCGAAGAAATTTTGGATCCGTTCGAACTCATTGAAAAGTATGAGGCTGAACGTAAATTGTTGAATCAACAGATTGACGATACATTAGCCAACATCATGCAAGTGTTAAACGAAGCAAAGGAGAAATAGTATGACTCCAGAGCAATTACGAGCTTCTATTTTGCAATATGCTATGCAGGGGAAATTGACGGATCAGCGCGAAGAAGATGGATCTGTAGATGACTTGTTGGCGCAAATATCTGCTGAAAAGGAACGCTTGATTTCAGATAAGAAAATCAAGCGTGATAAGGTGTTACCACCCATATCTGAGGATGAATTTCCGTTCCAGATCCCTGCAAACTGGAAGTGGGTAAGATTATCTGATGCTTTTGACGTTCGCGATGGAACACATGATACACCTAAATATCAAAAGAGTGGTTTTCCTCTAGTTACCAGTAAAAATATTTCATCAGGGAAAATATCCTTGGAGTCTGTAAAATATATTTCTGAAGAAGATTTCCATGAAATTAACCGAAGATCCAAAGTATCTAAAGGTGATATCTTGTTTGCCATGATTGGCACTGTTGGGAATCCCGTGATTATAGGAGACGATACGGATTTCGCTATTAAAAATTTAGCATTATTCAAAAATACGTTTAACCTGAACTCAGATTATCTAAATTCATGGTTGCAGCTTTATCAAAAAACGATATTAGAACAGAGTTCCGGCGGGGTTCAAAAATTCGTATCTTTAAAGTATTTAAGGGCGCTTCCCGTTCCTCTTCCACCTTTGGCAGAGCAGGAACGAATTGTTGATGCGATTGAGTTGATGAGTCTACAGATTGACAAGTATAAAGTTGCGTACGAAAAACTCGAAAATTTGAATTTGGGAATTCAAGAACGATTGAATGCTTCGATTCTAAAATATGCTATGCAGGGAAAGTTGACTAATCAACGTGAAGAAGATGGTTCCGTCGATGACCTGTTGGCACAAATTACTGCCGAAAAAGAACAATTAATTCTAGACAAGAAAATCAAACGCGATAAGGCACTACCACCGATATCTGAAGACGAAATTCCGTTCCAGATTCCATCAAACTGGAAATGGGCTAGATTTACAGAACTTATCACTCTTATCTCAGGTCGAGACTTGAATGCCTCAGAATATTCGAGTGATCTTGCGGTCGGAATTCCATATTTAACGGGTGCAAGCAATTTCGAAAATGGCCTCATCTCAACCAATCGTTATACGAGCGCACCGACGGTTATTTCCCAAAAAGGTGATTTATTGATTACGGTTAAGGGTACCATTGGCGAGATGGCATTTAATGCTTACCCCGAAGCCCATATTGCTCGACAAATTATGGCTATACGAACCACTTCGGCTCTAAATATAAATTTCGTTCGATACATCTTACTCTTTGAGATGTCAAAATTAAAACAAAAGGCAAATAGTATGATTCCTGGAATTTCAAGACAGGACTTGTTAGAGGAAATTCTTCCACTTCCTCCATTGGAAGAACAAATTCGTATTGTTGAAAAATTGGACAAATTCATTTCAATTAATCTTTGAGTTATTTGTTGAATTCTAAAAAGGCCAATCGCATCACGCGATTGGCCTTTTTGTAGTCCCTTTAATTTTTGCAAGTAGGATATGAGTCATACGTGCTCTGTTGTAATATTGTTTAGTGCTTGCGCAATCCACTGCTGTTCAGATAATAGTGGAAGCGGAACCAATAGTTTACGAAGGGTGTCACCATTGGCGTAATCGCCGTAAGTCATAGTCCGATAGTGATAGTTCGTTTCAAAATATTAACATCCCCAACTTGCGCGCGCACTGACATAACGAGCGAACCAGCAGGTGTTAGTTTCGACAAATTGTTCGTATATTTATCAGATTTATTTTGGTATGTTCCACCAAATCTCGATTTGCCAGGGTGAAATTCTATATTTAAGCCAGTTTGTCTCTCAAACATCTCTACAGATTTTGGTGTTTGAAAAACAGCACATCTGATATTGAGGATAATCTTACCCATTTCCAGTTTGGTTGAATCTTGATTTACATATACTCCAGTGCTGATAACCAAATTTGAACAAGTTTTTGCTGAGTTTCTATGTCTGGCAATGGAACCAACAGGTTGCTTAATTTCTTCTTATTTAGAGTATTTCCCTTCACCGCTCCAGCAACATCGGCATATTTCACCATTTCGGGTAAAATCACATACAACCATTCTTTGAGAACGGTAGAATCCGTGATGAAAATAGATGCTATATCTTCGTTGTGGTACATATCCGTGGGTAGTATAGCAACTTTCCCAATTGAAAGTTTGAAGCTTAATATCAGTGTTCCTTTGGGTGATATTGCGCCCATCTTTTCATCTATGGCTGCTTGTGTGATTTGTTTCTGCGTGTTTTCAAGAACCCTTCCATTTTGCATATCGGAAATTGAAATCCATGGGAACTCTCCACCCCAGTATCGAGTGTTTTTACTATCTGGAGTTTTACCCAAAGATATTTCTGCGATTTCAGACAACGTTGTCCAATGCCAATTGGCAGGAACTTCAAAGGGAGTGTTGATTTGAGAATCAAAAGGTTCATCAGTTGCATCTCTATTTATATTACCTGAAACAATCTCATGCAAAATCGATTCTTTTAACTTAGGCATGAGTTCTTTATCTAGTAGCTGTATTTTCTCATATTGACGAGTGTAATCATTAATTTGAGTTTCCAACATTTCAATCATATCAACAATTCGTTCCTGCTCTGCCAAAGGTGGAACCGGAACCATGATGCCAGCAACTTTATCACTATTTAGGTTATTTACAGTGCTTCCACTGGCAAGTTGACCAAACTGATTAAAGATTACCGGGGAAGATAACAGATAATACATAAAATCTCTATTAAAGACGGACTGATAATCAGTGATCGACAACCAACCATCGTGAATCGCCCCATCGACAGCTAGAATATATGGTTGACCAAAACTCATTGAATTCGTGAGTAGAAAATCCCCCTTATGAACCAGTCGTGTCTTTGACAATCCATCTTTTGTGATTTTTTCACGCACGTGTGTAATATACTTCTGACCTTTATCTGTGTCGCCAATTTTAATCCAATTGATACCATCTGAAGATTCAGTAATGTACTTCTTAATAGGTCTTGGCGACCCACCTCGCACAATCGAAACATATCTACCATATCTTACCCACTTCCAGTTTGCAGGGAAGTGGATAGTATATTGGTATAACGAAGATTGGAGATATACCTATGCAATTTGCGACCTATTTTGATAACTGGGTGAAGTTGTACAAGAAAGGAAAAGTTAGTGAAGTAACTCTACGAAAATACGATAACTCGAAGTTGCACCTTATTGAATTCGGATTGGACATTGAAATGAGTGATTTAAATAGAATTAGCTACCAAAAAGCGATTAATCATTTGGGTGAACATCATGCAAGTCGAACAGTTGGTACTTTTCACAAACATTTTAAAGCTGCGCTAGAGGATGCAGTTGAAAATGAAGTGATTTCAAAAAATCCGGCTAATAAAGCTGTAATCGGAGGGAAAAGTGGCCGTCAAACAAGAAAGTTTTTGAATTATGCCGAATGGAAACAGCTGATTGATGTATTGGATGTTACTAAACTCGAAGATATGATGATTTACCTAGCAGCAACAACCGGAATGAGATATGGTGAAATAGTTGGACTGACAGTAAAAGACGTGGATTGGGCACAAAATACAATAAGCATTAATAAAACGTGGGACTATAAGTATGGTGGTGGATTTAAAACAACGAAAAATAAAGCTTCTGTGCGATCTATTGCTGTGGATAAAATGACTATGATTAATCTTAGAAACTTTTCTAGCCACAACAGCATAGAAAACCCAGCTGAATTGTTGTTTTGGTCAAATCAAGGAAGAATATTACACTCTAGTGAAATTAATGGTGCATTAACAAGAATACTTAATAACCAAAAGATTCCAAGAGTTACTTTTCATGGGTTAAGGCACCCCCATGCCTCGGTATTGTTGTACGGTGGAATGACGGTGTTGTCCGTAGCACGTAGACTGGGACATTCAAGCACTTCGACTACACAGCAGATATATCTACATTTGGTAAAAGAATTGGAAGCTAAAGACAATTCTAAACTGCAAAGATTATTCGATAATCTTTAGTATAATTATGATAATAAGTAAGAATTGTATCTTTTGGGAGTGACAAATGGAATATACACGACAAGACGTTTCAAAATATATTTTGCAAGCTCTCCGTGATTTAGGCGGACAAGCACACAGTAAAAAATTGGTACAACGCATGATTGATCGGGAAGATGGGGTTTCTTCAGAGGAAGTCTATTTTGAAAAGGTGTCAAAAAAATCTGGTAAGAGTTATCATCCGTTTCGTTTTGACTACAATTTTGGGTTAAAAAACTTGATTGTTACAGGTTATATTGTTCCCTACGAGCGTTTGTCTGATGTAGTAGAAATTACGCTTACAGAAAAAGGGAGGGTCCAGGACTTATCGGATTTTCCAACGAAATATGACCAAGTTCAAATCAAAAAGTATTGGGATGAAAAGAAAAGTATTAAAGCCAACAAGCAAAAAATCGGTGTCGTAGAGTCGTTGGATGGTGCCACAGGTGATGATGAAGAAGAAGTAGAAACCAGCTGGACAGATGACCTTCTGAGTGCGATAAAGAATTTTTCTAACGCTAAATTTGAAAGTTTTTCCCGTTTATTGGTCAATAAGATGGGTGTTAAACTTGATAAGACTAAAGGAATGATTCTATCGGGCGATGGCGGTATCGATGGGTTCGGATACTTTGAATCTGACGAGTTTAGGACGTCGAGAGTAGCCATACAGGCAAAAAGGTATACAACGGCAGGCGTTCCTCTCCGGATATAGACAAATTTAAAGGCGCGATGGATAAGTTTAATGCAGAATATGGCATATTTATAACTACATCTTATTTTACGGAATCTGCTATCGAAGCTTCACGACAAGGATCGAGACTTATAACATTGATTGACGGTGAAAGAATTACAGAATTAGTTGAACAGAAGCAAATTCATGTGAAACCAGTTACGACCTTTGTTTTGGATGATTATTATTTCGAATCGGATTGAAATAATAATGTTCAACTCTGATTTTAAGTGCGGGAATTGAAAGGTTAATATGGTGAAAAACATTCAACTTAATGAAATTGATACGACGGTTGCTGCAGAAAATTTTGCTAAGCTTTTACTTGATAAACATACGTTGTTTTTAAATGGAACATGGGGCTCCGGAAAGTCTACCTTTTTAAATAAAGTCGAGGACATCACAGTATTAAAGATTCATTATTTGGATCTATGGAATATAAAAGACGAACGTAGCGTCTTAGAATTGGGATTTCGGAGTCTGCATCCGGTAATCTATTTTTTGGGAAGAGTAATGGCTGTTGTCGCTGTAGTGATTTCGTTGCTTATGACTCCAGCAATCAATTTAGGGTTAGGTGTGTATTTTCAGGACTCCGGCGTGTATACCTTAATAGGTTTCATTGTATTGTTGGTCGGCGTGTATCAATTTTTTAAAGTTAAAAGCGATAGAGTTTACATTTGGTTGTTTGACAAGTTGCAAATCGATGAAAAAGTTTTGGTGATAGACGACTTTGACCGAGCTAGCTCAGAAAAACAACGTGAGGCTTATAAGCTCTTTAATGTGTTAAATGGGAGACTTGCAATTGTTTTTGTGGGTGATTATGACAATTTGACTGACTCCGGTGATTTCTTAAAGAAAATAATCGATCAACGTGTTGAACTACCTCTGGTGTTAACGTCCAAGGAAATCTGGAGTGATTACCTTCGTGAAATAGAAAATACGTTTGATGTTACTGTGAGTCAGGACCTAAGGAGTCTTTTTTTGCGTTCACAACTCAATTTGAGAGATCGAAAACATTATAATCGATTAGTGATTCAAGAATTGATTCAGAACAAAAAATTTGGTCGCGTGAATATAGAACAGCAACTAGCAGTAATTTATGCTTACCTGTTTCAACAGGAACTTTATAAGGCGTTGCTGAGGGGGGAACTTCCCGCGAAATCAGAAGGCTATGAGAAATCAATGAATTCAGAAAATAGACTGGTATCAGCCATATCATTTGAAAAAACAACTGAGGATTTAATTTACGATATTTTAAACCGTAATGGAGGATATCCAGCTCCATTTTTGTCGAATCAGTCGGCATACTTGTTATATGAAAATGTAGATAACTTGTCCGTTGAGGAAGCCCAAAATATTATTTCTGATGACGAAAAGTTATCTGACAGTTTTATGGAGTCTGAGGGTATTGATGACTTTTATAGGTATATAGAGTCGAATTACGAGACTTTTTCGAGCCATCAAAAGGTGATGTTTGAGCAACTAGCAATTAATTATGGTATGCAGGGCAAGAGCACTCAATTGATACTATATGTGATTAACAATATCGATAATGCGTTGATTCCGCGTAAACAACTAAGCGGAGTGAGTGGTTCGTCGCTAATGTATTCGATTCCTGAGGAGTGGAAGGGCATGGATGAAGCAGAGGTTTCTCGACAAAGATTTAACAAATGGATGGACTTGTTGTTTGCTACTAAATTTACTCTATCTGATACAGTTTATTTTTTGGAAAACTTTAGTATCTTTTCGTATTCTGAATTGAAAGATTTATTACCAACACTGAATGAAGAACACCTAAAAGAGTCTGATGAGTTGCATTCTCAAGGAATTGTCCTTGCGTATTTAAGTCAGCAGCATATTTGGGAACACATTTCTAAATGGCCAGATTGCATCTTCCGAAAAATTCAAGAATTTAGCGTGGAAGAATTACTCGATTTCTTTGTTAAGATTCAAGTTTTGTCGTTTCAGTCAGAAAGAGTGTACGCGATTACGGCTGCGGGAAGAAATTTTGGTACAGGATATATTGTGCCGTGGGACGTCGATGTGATGGACACATTTAAGAAGGAATTTGAAATGTTGAAACGACAAGGCTACCGTTTGATTTAAAAAGCACGGCTAAAAAAGGATCGAATTAACTAGTACTAGATCTTGATATGCAATCAATTTACACCTGCAAGCGCTTTCGTGATAAAATATAAGTGTCAATTAAACAATTAATGGACAATGGGGAGGTTTATCATGAAAGATATTTTGCCGGGGATGACGGTGCATTTGACGGTTGGTAATTACACTGACACGACAATCACAGTCAATGGTCACAAGATGACGTTTACGAGCATCTACGAAATTGGTTTGGGCGACACTGTATGCATGTTTGATGCAGATACTGAGAACGAAACAGTTCGCTTGTTGAAAGTGCCAGTTCACCAATATTAATTTGATACAAAAAAACGGGCCAAGGGAGGTGGCTAACTTTCCTTGGCCCGTTTCTGTTAGTGATTAACTTTATCAGAAGTTAAAAATGCGTCATCGCTGCAGTTTTCTTGATTGGAAGTGAATACTGATCAATCACTTGGTCAACATCTTCAACTGGTACGTGAAGCCAAAGGGCCACGCGGCCAGAGTTTGAACGGTTACTTGCCGTAGTAATCTTGCTTGCTGCATACGCAATACGCACATCTTCTTCTGTTAATGCCATATCATTCTCCTTAAGAATTGAGTTGAAACGTTGCTAAATCGTGGTGCTTATTTACATTATTCATCTCTTTTCTTTGCTGATCACACTATCTCCAATATCTAGTGTACTCGGAATAGTGCAACACTGTATATAAAAGGGAACATTAAGAAAAAGACGCCCTAAAATTAGGACGTTCCCGAAGTGCACCTTAAGCTGTAACATCCAACATCAACAAACGAATCTGCTTAAGCCAACGTGCGTAGGTGGCGCGATGGATACTTAGACGTGCGCATCGGTTGGTGACGGTATCTGTCGGATACTTAATCAAATCGATGATAACACGCTCTAAGTCAGATTTGTTCTTTTCCCGGGTGACTAACTTGGCCAGTACTTGATGCAGTTCAAAACGGTCTAAAGCGTTTGAACTACGCAGATCTTCGACATTCTCGTCGGCTGGCTCAAAACAGGTATGCTCACCATACCGCTTGGCTTGCCGTTGAAAGTCACGTAGTCGCCAAAGCAATAACCGATAAAGTGAGTTGTTCTTGCAAGGGGAGGGAACGTATCCACCCATCAGTTGTAATAGGATAATTAACCGCAGTTCCTGATAGTAATCATCGTAGTCAGGTGACGTTCGGAAAACATGCCCAGCTTTGAGTACGCTGCGAATCATCATATCGTACTGTGGGAGTTGAGTTGCATAATCTACTTGTTGGACCATAAAGTCCTCCTTTCGTTTTACCGCTTTTGGCGGTACCAGATTCTTATTTCTGGCCGTTTACTATTAAAGCACATCTGTTTTGTCGGCAAACTGTGTCTAAACCCGCGAAAATCGGGTGAAGGTTGTCTAATTTGTATAAATTAGAGTTGAAAGCACAGTTTTTTGGTTAAAACAGATGGCGTTAAAAAAGACGTGGGGGAATATGTTTTATGACTAAGATCGAAATCGATAAAAAGGGGTATGTCATTGGATTATGCGGGCTTGATTTAGAGAAGGGCGACCGCTTGTGTGAGATGTCCGCTGACCAAACGTTGTGCTTGCTGCCTGAGAAGTGCGAAAAGGGATTTGCGACGCGCATTGTGACGATGGATGGGGACTGTCGTTTAGTTGGGAAAACGTCCGGGGCTCTAGTTGCTGAGATGGCGGCACGAAACTACTGGGGGACGCCGTTGGAATTAAGTGCTTATTATGCTTTATATGAAAATGCTCATAAGTGCGTAAATAAAGCCAAAATCGGGTCAGGAGTCGCATTTTACCCGGTTACAGATTCAGAACGAAATACCAGTTGGATTAATGTATCGGTGATTACTGGAGTAACGGGGACTGTCCGTGGGTCAGTTATTGAAACATCAGTTGGCCTTAATTTTAAGGTAACAAAGAATGCGGATAACGTGCGTGCGGACTTAGCAGCTATTCGAGTGATTAGTCATTGGATGTGCCAAGTGAATGGTGCAAATCATTATGTTCATGAGCGCGGTATCTTGAACTGGTTAAATTGGCCAACGCATGCGTCCTTTCAGCTGGATGTGATTTTGCTTCAACGATTAAGGATTTGTTTGTTTTTGGGACATCTATTGATGCATTGCTCGATTAGTCCGAAATGGCGTCAAGTACTCACGGAGCTGGCGGAGGCGATACTAGATGGTAAGTATGACAATTATCACCGTGTGAATTTCGACAAGGTGCAGGCTTTGTTTGTTAATGAATAAAATTGTGTACCCTGGATCTTTGCTCCGGGGTTTTTAAGTGGCATTAATTTCATATAGTGGTAACGATTGGACCATATCCAACGGAGTACATGTAAGATATAATTAATTCATCAAGTCTAAGGATGGGGTATTATTTTGGCTGATAAGGTGAATAAGATTAAAGAATCTGTGGGCAACGGATTGAAGGCTGCGCAGGTTGGCGCGGGTAAAGTTGCTGAGGTGGTCTCAGCAAAGACGGCTGAGGCACGTTTGAATATGGCGGTTAATGGTAAACTTCGTCGTCCGTTTAAGAGTATGAACACAACACGTCGCGCGACAATTAACAGCTTGGCAAAGCTATACGAGCAAGAGTTGTTAAATGACGAGACATTTGAAGATTTGCGTACGCGTTTTGAGCAACAACTTATTCAAAACTTGAATGAAGCATTGCATGGGATGGTTGTTGATTTTGCAACGGATGATGCTACTAAACAATTTGTCTTTGATAACACAGCGATTAAGCAAGTGGCCTTGCCATCTGGTATGGCGCCATCTTTGACAACCGTGCAGTTAAACGACAGTAAGTTGATCAACAATTCGGCAAAGTCGTTAGCAATTAACGGTGCTACGAAAACGCTAGATGCTGCCTCAAAGTTGAAGCCAGTTTCAAAGGTCGTGGGTAATGCTGGTGTGGCGGGTGCTGCAATTAGCATCGTAACTGGCGGAGTTGAAATGGCTGCTGAAAAGATTCGTTTCCAAATGTTAGCACGTAAGCAGTTTGAGATGTCAGGCTTGAAGATGGAGTTCGATGATGTCATGAAAATCGTGGCTGATCAAATCGAAACGTTTAAGGCTAGCCTGACGAAGGCTCAACCTAGCTTGTTACTTTTGCCAGTATCTGATTTGGCAGCAGATGATACGGAAGAATAGCTCGTCTATCTCTGAACTGTTAGAGGCCAAGGTGCAAACGTAGTACTGACGCTTATAATTCGAAAATCTTGAAGAGCGGAAACGTTATAACGTTAGTTAATAACGCTGAGATGTGTTAAAAAATGATTGGGCTGTTGGGTAAGCTTACCTGATGGCCTTTTTCGTAGTTCAAAACACGAAACTTCAAATTTACACTGTAATCTTCAGGGTAAAAATGAGGTGAGGAATATGGCGAATATATTAATCAGTGATTTGTTTGGATTCAACAAGTTGCGTGAATCTTATCCTGATAGACGGATCAAATTACGTTTTAACACATCGTGGAATACGAATGATCGGCAAGGACACCGAATGCGTCGTGACTTCTATCAGATGTATGCGAATCATGAGGAGATTTTTGAGCCTTGGATTCTGTCACAAGCGAAATCACGAAATCGAGATGATGATATTACGTTCCAATTTATTGAAGTGCAGCCACATCGATGGTTATTTGTTGGTGCGTACGTCATTCTGGCGAAGGATGCTTTAGTGGCCCGTGATCCAATTGCAGATTACGATGAGATTCCATATGCCCGGGCTGAAAAATTACCACAGTATGAAGCGTTTGAAGGCAGGGCAATTTTTGATTGGAAAAATAAAAATCAAGTGTGGCGGTATGTGAGCCCAGACATCGTTGATAATGTGCCATTGTTCGAAATTTTGTCAGAACCGATATTGAATCGAACAAATCAATTTCCAGGTTTTGAAAATGTGAATGTAGATTACCAAACGTTGCAGAGTGAATTGACTAGCGTAGCGTGGCAAACTGCGTTATCGAGTGTTTACGGTGTGTATTTAATAACCGACAATCGAACTGGTCGGCATTATGTTGGATCGGCGACTGGAGCTGGTGGTATATTGTCACGCTGGCTAACATATCTTGCGAAAGGGTATGACCCGGAAGAAGAGAACAGCAAAGACTATCCAAATCGCGGGCTGAATGAGTTAGTTCAGAATCACGGGTTGGATTACATCCGTCGCCACTTCTCTTATAGCATTTTGGAGATTTTCAGCAAGAACGAACAAGGTCGCAAACAAGCGTTATAACGTGAAGGTTACTGGAAGGACGTTATGCAAACAAGGCGCTTCGGGTACAACCGCAATTAATCAAAACGCAAACGGTATCAACCTCCTTTGTAGGTGTACACTGGAATAAGTGGATTTTTATAAGGGAGAATTTGAAATGGGTAGCACATTAACGAATGTTGGAACATTCTTTGTCATAGTGGGTATGTTATTGAGTGGCCTATTAATGGTGACATCTTTTTCCGAATCACGAGCAAACGGTGGTTGGAAGACTGTGGGCGGTGCTCGTCGACGCGTACTATCGCAACTACCACTGTTTTTGATTTTCATTGCGGAGTTCTTGAAATTAACAGTTGGACCTGGCCTCTTTGCAGTTATCGCAGATGTTGCGATAATCATTTTTGGCTTAATTGAGATTGGTGCTTTGTTAACTCAGAAAGTTGAACGTGAATATCAAAACGACGTGCAGGTTGTTCGGACGTTAGAGAAGCTCAAGGCTGGCTATATCATTTTTACATTTACGGTGGTAATGGTCTTTCTGACCATATCGATGTCGTAAAAGCTAACAGTGTTTTACATAGAATCACGGGGTTAGTTCCTGTAATAAGGGATATCAACGAGGGAGAAGTTGAAATGATTGTTAATTTTGCCAATGCGACTCATTTTTTCGCGATGTTAAGTGGTATCATCGCTGTCGTGTTGCTTTTGCGATACAGAGCCGCTATGAAAAAGAGTGGTAGCGTAAAGGTAGTAGGTGGTCTCAAGAGAAAATACAAGGTCGCGTTTTTGCCGATGGTATTAATGCTTGTCATCTATTTTTCTACCGAGATTATTAAGGCGCCGTATTATCCGGTGATTGCTGACGTTGTGATTATTGTTCTCGCGTTTGTTGGTATCATTGGTTTGGCAACGCTAAAAATGGATGCGGCTAAAAGTGATGCCGCGATGGCACGTACGTTTGGCTTATTCCGAAGTACGTTCATTATGCTAACGTTCACAGTCGCAGTTGCGCTTCTTAATATGCAGTAATTAACGCTGAACAGTGTTCTGATTAATTTCAGGGCGCTGTTTTTTTATTTGAAATCGACCATTTTTTGACTAATCTTAATAGATTGCTCGAATTCAATTGTAACCGCTTACAACTGTTGGTATGCTATATGCGTAACAGACAGAATAAGACGTATGGGGGATACAATATGTACAAGTCAACGATTCCAACCGGTTTTCCAGAGGGATTCTTGTGGGGTGGTGCTACGGCTGCCAACCAATACGAGGGTGCTTGGAATGAAGATGGCAAGGGATTAAGCACGGCCGAAGTGGTGAAGAAGGCTGAAAAGCGTACTGATATGAGTTTGGGGAATATCACGCTTGAGGATATTGAAATCGCGATTGCGGACAAGACGGATGAGAATTATCCAAAGCGTCGCGGGGTTGATTTCTACCACCGCTTTGAAGAAGATTTGGCGTTGATGGGCGAAATGGGTGCGAAGGCATTCCGTATTTCATTGGCCTGGACGCGTATTTTCCCGAATGGTGATGAGACGGAGCCAAACGAGACCGGCTTGGCGTTCTACGACAAGGTTTTCGAAACGATGGCCAAGTATGATATTGAGCCAGTGGTTACGTTATCACACTATGAGAGTCCAATTCATTTGACGATGACGCGCAATGGTTGGGCTGATCGTGCGACGATTGCGGACTTTAACCGCTTTACGGAAACAGTCTTCCATCGCTACAAGGGCAAGGTGAAGTACTGGTTGACGTTTAACGAAATCAACACGGGGTCATTTGGCTTCCACGAGACGGGTGCGGTTGATACTGGCTTGCCTTATGACGAGCAATTACAAATTCGTTACCAAGCGTTGCACCACCAATTTGTGGCCAGTGCGATTGCAACGAAGCAAGTGCATGAGATTGATCCGGAAGCGAAGATTGGTGCGATGTTGGCGCGTATGCAAACGTACCCAGCTACGTCAAATCCGGCTGATGTGCAAGCTGCCCAAGTGCAAGATGAGTTGAACTTGTTCTTCACGGATGTCCAAGTCCGTGGTGAGTATCCTGAGTTCATGAACCGCTACTTTGCGGAGCGCAACGTGAAGATTGCCATGGCTGACGATGACGAGGCGATTTTGAAGGCGCACCCAGTCGACTTCTTGAGCTTCAGTTACTACATGTCAACGGTGACTTCCGCCGGTGATAGTGAAGCGGATGCGTTGGGTAACATGGCTGTTGGTGGTCGAAACCCATACTTGGAAGCTTCTGATTGGGGTTGGCAAATCGACCCAATCGGTTTGCGCATTGCCTTGAACGAGATGTGGGATCGTTATCGCGTGCCATTGTTCATCGTTGAAAATGGTTTGGGTGCGCTTGATGAAATTGCGGCCGATGGTGGCATTCATGACACGTACCGTATCGATTACCTCCGTAAGCACATCGAGCAAATGCGCGAGGCGATTATCGACGGTGTTGATTTGATGGGTTACACCATGTGGGGAATTATTGACTTGGTGTCATTCTCAACATCAGAAATGTCAAAGCGTTACGGTGTGGTTTACGTCGATCAAGATGATGCCGGTAACGGAACGCTAGAACGTAGGAAGAAGGATTCATTCGAGTGGTACAAGAAGGTTATCGCGACGAATGGTGATGATTTGAATTAACGATGGAGCGTGTCTGCCAGATGGTGGGCACGTTTTTTTGGTAGAATTTAGTTAAAGGGTTTTGAGGGAGGTAAAACATGAGTAAGACTTATCAAGAATTTGTAGAGGCACATAAGCGTAATGAACGCAAAATGCCGTTTGCACCGGTGGTAACAGGGCCACTTTTGTTTCCGTTTTTCAAAGATGTCCTTGAACCGATACCGGAAGTGATGATCAACGATGACGGTTTGCCTGTCGTTGTGACTAAGGATGATTTGTTGTACTTTTTGAAGCACAACATTTCGCCTTTTGTGACTGTGGGGATGGCAAATAAGACAATGTGGGAAGCGATGAATGCCATTAAAGCAGCGTCACATTCGGATTGGGCAAAGAGTGGACCTGGCATATTTACATTGCCAACTCGTTTCATCGAAAAACGAATTAAACAGTCAGTAATGCTGAGGTTTGCTCGTGATAAAGAGTTTGTGACGCAGATTGGTAAGCTTGAGAAGATTACGGCTGAGTTTGGGGATGGTGAGCCGGATAAACAGCCTGAACAGACTACTTGGTATTTAGGCTAATTGCGTGAGTGATTTAGGTGCATTTTTAAGCTTCATCACGTAAGCTATACCTATACACCATTGAGGGGGACTATGAAAATGGCGAAAATGAGTGATGGCTTTCAATCTTTGAAGCAAAGTGCGGGCCGTATGGGTGAGTCAGTGAAGGCGAAGACGGTTGAAACACGCGTGAACATGATTGTGAATCGCAAGTTGCAACAACCGTTCAAAGCGATGAAGCAAACGCGACGGGTGGCAATTCAGCAGTTGGCGGAGTTGTATAAGAACAACAAAATCAGCACTAGTGAATTTGATGCAGTGGCTTTGCAATATGAAACACAGTTGGTGGCAGGTGCGAATGAAGCATTACGCAACATGGTTGTGTCATTTATGACGGATGAAGCAACGAAGCAATTCGATTTTGACTCAGATTTGATTCACGATGTGCAACTGACGCCGGTGACACCAGCTAAGTATGTGAAGATTACACCGAATGCGACAGCGAATGCCTTGAGCAAGCAATCAAAGCGTGCGATGGTTTTGCAAGCTGGTACGATGGCTGCTCGACAAGCTGCCAAGTTGCGCAAGACAGCTGCCGCAACGCCGAAGAAGGGCAACGCAATCGTGAAGAATGTGGCCGTTGATCTGGCAGTCGCTGGGGTTGGTTTTGCCATTGATTTGGTGGAGAGCCAAGTGATGGCACGCAAGCAGTTCAAGGTATCTGGTCTATTAACGGAGTACGAACAAGTTTTGCAACAGGTTGCTGAGCAAGTCGAAGTCTTCAAGGCTAGCCTGCAGGTGGTTGATGGTCAATTGAAGTTGTTGCCATTGGCGCAATTGATTGACGATGATAATGATGAAATTTAGTTTGTGTTTTAGGAGTTGCTACGGCAGCTCCTTTTT
>CAACWD010000291.1_pt1 | contig 18094 bp, 17 predicted proteins | sample 2275561 | NCBI WGS metagenome assembly CAACWD01 (sample SAMEA5312446, study PRJEB27640) | indoor metagenome | biome: indoor environment; feature: uncontrolled; material: polymer tiles stone | place: Germany | collected 2014-07-07
CTGGTAATTCAGTTGCCTTACGTCCCCATTGCTTTTCAGTGTAACCCTTGATCAACTTCTCGTAGATATCAGTACCGATCAATGAGATAGCTTGCTCTTCCAAGTTACGTGGCTCACGGTCACCCAAGTCAGCCAAAGCAGCGTTCTTTTGCTTTTCGATCTTAGCCTTAGCTTCTGCAGGAGTCTTAGTTCCCCACATCTCGTAGAACGTGTTCATGTTGAATGGCAAGTTGTACAACGTACCCTTGTAGTTTGCCACAACTTGGTTTTGGTATCCGTTAAACTCAGCGAATTGACGGATATAGTCCCAAACTTCCTTGTTATCAGTGTGGAAGATGTGTGCACCGAAGTCGTGAACCGTAATTCCGTGCTCCGTGTGTGTGTACATGTTTCCAGCAATGTGTGGGCGCTTTTCAATAATCAATGAGCGCTTACCACGCTTGGCCGCCTCGTAGGCAAAAATTGAACCAAAAGGTCCAGCACCGACGATTAGGTAGTCGTAGTTCTTATCATTCAAAGTCATTTTTGATGATTCCTTTCAGAATATAAATCTTCCTATTTACTTTACCATAAACTACCCGTCAATGGGTTAAAAAGTTAGTCATAGAGCACAAAACACCGCAGATTTGAAAAAATCTGCGGTGCTTCATTCGGTTTAGAAGTGAACCTTGCGTTCGCCATTCTTGATAAACTTACGCTTCAAAAATTGCGTTCCCTTATCCAACCAGTTTGTCTTTTCAGTTGTCACCACTGGGTACTCCTTAACACGCAAGTTTTGCGTGTTAACCCAGGTGTCCATCAAACGTTCAGCCAAGAAACCTAGTGAACGGCGATCTTGCCCTTCGTACTTGGCAACGTCGATGCGTTCATCAACCTTACCCAATACATCAAACAAAAAATCCGTGTATGCCTGGAACTTATCTTGACGCATCACACTCATGTTAAATAAGTGCGCCTTCGTTGACTTACCCAACGCATCGAATGCTGGTACATAGTCTGGATAGAACTCTTCCAACACTTCACGCATTGCGTAATAAGGCTCGTTAATGTGAGCATTCAAGTAGTGCTTTTCTTGCGTTTCGATAAAGTAGTTACGTGGCTTTGGCAACAAAATATCGGCCTCTGCCAACCCCTTACGAATATCATCTTCAGACAAGATATCAGCCAAATCGTGACTCGCCTTACGTCCTAAATAACGACGGTAGTGCGCCAATCCAAGGATATCCTCATCTTGCAAGTTGTACTTAGCCCAATACAAGGCTGTCAACTCATTGTAAAAACCATTCTTATCAGACATGTTTTGGCCAGTGTTGTCAGGCGTATATCCATCAATTACCTTGTCATGCAAGGCGGCACCCACCATTACTGGTAAATAAATATCTGAAGTTGGCATTTGATATGGCTTGTGGGCCGCAATCAAAATCTTCATTACTGTAGTACTCCGTTATTCAAATCATCTTCCGCCATGTGGATAACACGCCAATAGAAGAATCCCATTAGCATCATTGGCCAGCCCGTCGCATTAGCTGGTGTGATAGAAGCCACAACGATTACCAAGAACACAGCAACGAAGAATGACTTCACCGTGACACGATAGAACATCGTCTTAAAGTTGGCGCCTGAACCCAAGCGCTTCAGCACGAGTGCCGCACGCTTTAGCAAACCAGCCAATAACCAGAACGCCATCAAAACAAACACCAACCCAAAACGGGTCAACCACCCCAACATATCATTCAAAATTGGGTACGCCGTCTTCTTATAAACGTAAATATATTCCAAATTATCCTTAGACCACTTTGGCAAGAACTCATTAATGTAGTGACTTTCAAAACCAAATCCAACACCCAAAATTGGGTGGTGCAACCAAGCTTGCAACAAACCGATTGTTCCGCCGAGACGATTGTCCGTCCCACTCTTTTCGAACAACCACGTGTTCAATTGGTGGGTTACCGGCGGTACAAATTGGTAAGCCAAAGCGACCAGTACCAAAAAGGCAACGGCTGCTGAACCAAACCAAATCTTTTGGGTCTTTGGTGCTGAAACCAAAAAGATTAATCCAAGTAAACCAATCAACAAGAAACCAGTCGTTGTCTTGGCCAACATCATCACGACTAAGATGAAGGCGATTAAGCCCCATCCAAGCCAGTAAAGCCACCGCTTGTTGCGGAAGTTCTTGATTGGCTCTTGCACCAGCATAATCAGCGCTGGTGAGAAGACCATCCCCAACAGCAAAGCCAAGAATGATGCTTCTGGCTCAAAGCCGTTCAAACGGTGCAATGTCGTCACATATGAACCGTTGTCATAGAAGTCACGATCTTGCCAGTGACGTTCAAATACCTTTGCCAAGCCATTCACGTAAAAGTCCAACTGATGGAAGCCAACCATGACCAGCATTTGTGGTAAAACAATCAACGCCAAGTAGACTACCAAAGCAATCAAACCTGACTTCGCAAACTTAACGGCATCTTCAAAGCTTTGCAGTGACATCTTTTGAATCGTGTACGCTACCCAGATAACTAGCAACATCGTCATAAAGGCTACGAAGCCGTGAATCAGGCCGTAAACCTGTACAGACTCACCTATCTTTAAATACTCCCAGCCCATCAATGCGAGCTGAACTACAATAAAAGCACCCCAAATACGTAGAGTGCTTTTCTTTGGCAGAACTGTCTCCAACTGAGTTGGTTGCAGATATAGCTTCACCAAAATGAACAAGCCGAAAAGTGGCAAGGCCAATTGGGCAGAGCTATCAAAGAGATAGTATGTGTAAGTCTTTGGTAATAGTGCGATTGGTAATAACCAAGAAACCATCACCATACCCCTTTCTATACTCGCTTAGGCAGTTGCCTTCATATTCTTATAAATTCCCGTAAAGAATGCCAATACAATACCGATTAGCAAACCAGCAGCGGCACCGAAGACCAAGGCCTTCTTTGATGAGCCACCTGGCGTCGTTACAGCAACGGCCTTCTTAGGTGCTGAGAACAATACGGGTTGTGGCATAGCTGACAACTTTTCAGGCGCAACCGTCTTAAAGGCCTTTGCGTAAGCATTAACGTACTTAACAGCCTTCTTGTTTGAGTTAGCCGTGGCACGCACCGTTATCAACAATGTGTCCTTCTTAGGTGAAACATGAACTGCATCTACCAAAGCGGCTGGCTTAATCTTGATGCCATCGGCCTTTAGGTCTGCAACGGCCGCATTAACAACCGCATCGTCCTTTGCCAATTGTGCGTACGATTGCAACAACCATGAATCCGCCATCACACGAGAGTTAGGATCCTTTGCGTCAGTGTTGTTCTTGCCAATGTACATTTGACGGGTCGCCTCGTACGTTGTCGTCGCAACTTTGTTCGTTAAAACAAACATCGCTGCACCACCAACAATTCCTAAGACAATAATCCACCAGGCATTGCGCAACATGTGCTTGAACAATGCGCCTACGGTAAATTGATTTTCCATGATATCTACCTCAATACATATTTAAAAATTAAATCCGTTTTCAAGTATACCGTAATAAAGGCCGGATTTACAGCCTATATCGTGTTTTTACGAGATTAACCCAAACTTAAAATCCCATAGAAAAAGGATTGCAATAATCTGCAATCCTTTCTTAATCATTATTGATTAAAACTTTGCTTATACACTTCGTAAACTGACATGTTTTGTGCTTGACCAATCTTAATCAATTGTTGCACATCCCCATCACCCAACGTTGTGTCGTCCACACCGTTTTCTTTCAATTCAGCACGTGCTTGCGTGACCGTCTTAGCAGTGATAGTTTCACCAGCATCAGTGCGGTTTGGGTTAGCCCAATCGCTGTTAGCATCTGCTTGAGCTTGCGCTGATGAACTTGATTCAACTGGTGCCGCTTCAGAAACGGCTGGTGCTGAAGAAGATTCAGGCGCAACTTCACTAGAACTTGATGAAGAAGATGACGAAGAAGAACTTGATGATTCGCTCGACGTTTCCTTCTTTGCAACTGATGAAGATGACTCCTTCTCAGGTGCGCTCTTGTGCGTCATAACAGCGGCAGTCACCCCACCACCTACTACGACTAGCACAGCAATAATGCTGATAATAATCTTTTTCATGTCGAAACCTCCTGTGGTATCAAACCCCTATGCCTTTATTTTAGCGTAGGTAGAACGTTCCGTCAGTACCAAAGTTATATGTTTGGCCATTGATGTTAACGTTTGAGCCTTGAACCGTACGTCCGTCAGCACCAACGTAGTACTTGTGTCCCCATTGCTCAACCCATTGGTTCTCTTGGCGAACACCGTTTTGGAAGAAGTAGTAGGCACCGTAGTACATACGGAAGCCAGTAAACTTCGCACCGTTTTCGAACCAGTACCAACCAGTACCATCATTTTGGTAACCAGAGTATGGTGACAACGTTCCGTCTGCTGCTGCACGGTACTTAATAGCTACGCCACCTTCGTTACCCGTCGTCACAATTTGGTTCTTACGAGAAAAGTATGTGCCATCGTTTCCAAAGAAGTATTGCTTACCATCCACTGAACGCAATCCTTGAACGGCACGACCTTCGTTATCTGTCCAGTACGTGTAGTTCCAAGCTGAACGCCAGCCTTCATTTTGGCGAACACCCTCAACGAACCAGTAGTAAGTGCCCATGTAGAAACGGAAACCTGTGTACAATTGACCATTCTCGTACCAACGGTAACCACCATTGTATTGTGAACCGTCATAGTGGTAACCAGAGTTAGGCGTTAATGAACCATCAGCGGCTGCACGGTAATCAACGTTATCAACCTTCACGATTTGGTTCGTACGTAAGTTGAATGTTCCGTCGTTTCCGAAGAAGTACTTCTTGCCGTCAATCGTGCGAACACCATCGTACGCAAGTCCATCTGAACCTACGTAGTACGTGTTACCCCGTTGTGAAACCCATTGGTTTTCTTGGCGAACACCTTGCTTGAAGTAATAGTAGGTTCCCATGTAGAAACGGAAGCCAGTGTACTTCACACCGTTTTCAAACCAGTACCAGTTACCATCCTTGTCTTGCAAGTAACCTGTCATGGAACTGCTTGACAACTTACCTGAGTAATCCTTTGAAACGTCAAAGAATCCGTTCACGCCTGGGAACTTAGTAGCTGAATTCCATTGCCATGCGCCATAATTTGTGTACCACAAGTTGTTCTTGTTTGGTGCAAATGGGTATGACGCCATCCAAACACGGTCGTTACCGTAACTTGAAACGTTCAGACCAGTTGCGCTCATGTATGAAGGATACGTGTACAACATTTGATTGTTGTAGCCATTAGCTGACAATTGATCCTTAAATGCATTGGCGTTGGTCGTTGATCCACTACCACTCGTTGATGAGTCTTCCAAATCATCAACCATCAACGTTGACTTTGACAAGCCCAAAGCCGCTACTTGCTTGGCAAAGTAGTTAGCTTCTGACTTCGCACCGCTTGCGTTTGAGAAACGTGAATAGTGATAAACACCCACGGCCAAACCAGCAGCTTGTGCATTCTTAATTTGCGTTGAAGCGTATGGGTTTACGTAATTCGTACCTTCTGACACCTTGACGATGACAGCCTTAACGCCATACTTCTTCATTGTGTTGTAGGCACTGACTGACAAGTTTCCTTGATATGATGCCACGTCGACAACGTCCATCGCTGGGACAGTTGAATCACCAGCTGTAATCGTTGGGATACCATCCGCCGCAAAGGCAGATGAGAATGGCACCAAAGATACACCACTCACGGCAACTGTCGCAGCTGCAGCCCCAAATAGAACCTTCTTAAAGTTCATAATTTCCTCCCTAATCGTTCTGACTCTCCCGTTTTATAAGTCCAAAGTCAATACTAACCGACATCAGTTTCATTCTTGTTACAGACAGCTCTTAACAGTCTTACGAAACTTTAAACAAGATTGGTTTATTGTTTGAATTTTTTATATCTGCAAAAAAACGTATAGAAACGCGCTGCTAAAACACAAAATGACGACTCGAATCTCGAAGTCGTCATTTTACTACATTGCACCGTCACCCTTGAAGATGGCGAGTACTGTCATAAACAAAATTTTAAAATCAAACCACAGGTTAGCATGCTCGACGTACGAAATTTCAAGGTCGGCACGCTCTGGGTATTGAATATCACTACGACCACTTGCTTGCCACAAGCCCATCGCGCCAGGCTTTACTGACAAAAATTCATCAACGCGATCGCCGTATTCCACCAACTCGCGTTCAACAACTGGACGCGGTCCGATAATACTCATGTTCCCAATCAAGATGTTGATGAATTGTGGTAACTCATCCAAAGATGTCTTACGAATAAACGCACCAAACTTGGTGATACGTGGATCTTCTTCGGTTGGTAACTTATAGCCATTCTCAACGAACTTAGCATATAAGTCCTTATCAGCGTATAGCTTCTCTTCAGCGTTCACCACCATTGAACGGAACTTGTAAATACCAAACTCCTCATGGTTTTGCCCGATACGACGTTGCTGATAGAAAACTGGTCCTTTGTTATCGCCAAACAAGTAGAACAAAGAAATAACCAAAAAGATTGGTGAGAAAATCACCAATGCAAACAACGCAGTTGAAATATCCAAAAAACGCTTGGCGAATAAATAACTCTTACTTTGCTTCGTCATAAGCGCTCCTTTATTACAAGTACTTGGCATCGAATTCTGGGTCTTGACTCGTCAAAATCTTTGGTCCGTCATTAGTAATGGCAATCGTGTGCTCATATTGCGCTGACCATGAACCGTCTTCAGTCGTTACAGTCCAACCATCTTCTTCTGACGTGTCAACCTTCCAACCACCAACGTTAACCATTGGCTCGATTGTAATCGTCATACCAGGCTTCAAACGCAAACCGTGACCGGCAACACCGTACGCTGGTACCGCTGGCTCCTCGTGCATCGTTGGTTGGATACCGTGACCGATGTACTCGCGTACGTTTCCGAAACCATTTTCGTCAGTAACGTACGCATCGATAGCTGCACCGATATCACCAATACGGTTACCAACCACCGCTTGGTCGATTCCCAAGTACAACGCCTTCAACGTCACATCCATCAAACGCTTGATTTCAGGTGACACCTCACCAACGGCGTATGTCCAAGCTGAGTCTGAATAGTAACCATCAAGATCAACAACCGTATCAACCTTAACCAAGTCGCCATCCTTCAAAATCAATCCCTTACGAGGGAAACCGTGGGCAACTTCATTGTTAACCGAAACAGTCGTCGCAAATTCAAAGCCCTCAAAACCGATTTGAGCAGCGCGTGCGCCGTGGTCTTCAATGTACTTACGACCAAATTCTTCAATTTCCCAAGTAGAAATACCTGGCTTGATAATGTCGCGCAAACCCTTGTGCATGCCGGCAATGATGGCACCTGACGCCTTCATACCCTCAATTTCACGATCTGACTTAATAGTAATCATCTTGATTTCCTTCTTTAATTCGTAAATATCAAATTCATCCCGAATGTCTTCAGAATTACACATAATGATAGTATAGCGCAAAATGGCGACATATTATAGAACAACTATATTTTTTTAACGAAACAGCCGTGTTCAAATATCGAACACGGCTGTTTGCATAACCTGAAATTATCGTTTTTTAAGTAAAGCTAACTGCGTGTAATTCCCTATTGTATCAATTGGTGCATACGATTCAGATGCTTTCACAAATTTATAATTCGTCAATAGTTGTGGCGGAATACGCCCCATCACTTCGCGTGTATTTTCAACATTAATCGGGGTCATACCGCCCCAATTGAGGCCGACCACAACGTAGTCAGCGCGCTTGTTATCAATGACTCGCTGCACATATCGCGTTTGTGCTGGGAACTTTGAATCATCAACATTAGTGTGTTCAAAGTATTTAAAATGCCCTGCTACTGCCACGTCCGTGTATCGTTCCACGCCCGCATCAAGCAAATTATAGTAAATCAAAGACTGTTTACCTGGTGTCTTGTCTATGTAACTCGCTAAAACTTGCGTACCAAGCGTGTCATTGTTCCAGATGTATGGTAAGTGACCAATAAACGGATTAGCCCACGCCGTTAGCGTAATTGCGACAACAGATACAGCAAAAGCAAACTTGCGATTATTAAGTGTTTCACCGAATCCTTGCAGCATCAACATCACAATCATGGCTGCAATCAACAAAAATGAGTAAGCGTTAAAACGTCCAACTCCGTATGTGATGAGATAGGCCGTTATTACTGATACAACGAGCATCGCTGAAAGCCTATTAAATTTTCGCTTGAACACCAATGCCAGCAGCGCAATCAGTCCCATGACCAAAAGCACGGCATAATCTGACCACAATGATGTGTTAGCGTCACTCAGGAACGCCAACCTTTTCGCAAACGTAACTGGCTTCCCGTACGCACTCAGATTGACGCCAAAGTAAATCGTAATTAAATCCTTTGCCCCGCTAAGTAACTGGAAAGCCAGTACAATCAGCGCACTAGAACCAAGAAACGCAACTAAAGCTGACGCTCCGAATAAGATGAGTTGCTTAAACTTTTTAATTACACCAACGACGACTATGACTAACGTTGTCCCAATTAAGGCACCAAGCAGTGTGTACTTAATCCAAAAAATAACTGCAATTGAAAGACCAAATAGTAGCCCCAACTTCCAATTCGCAATCTCTGATGAATCATCCAAAAACCGATATGCAAGCAGTATACCTAACAATGTCCATAAAATAGCGAATTCTTCTGGCGCACCACCGTATTCAATTGCCTTACTTACTAGCAACGCAATCGGTAACAACGTCGCAAATCCTTTCGCAAACAATCGATTAGGAATTTTGTCGAGCAAATTGTACCCAACTAGCCAGATACCAATTAGGTTTAAAAATTCAATGATGAAGATACCAATGTAACCTCGTGAACTAATTAGGTTCGCCACGAGGTAATAAAAGAACAGCACTGGACCACGTTGTTCAAACACATCTCGATACGGCAGATAACCATGCTTCCAAGCGCGTCCGACTTCCAACATTGCGTTTGTATCAGTCCAGGCATCCCCTTTGCTTAATGGGCTAGAAAACAGCGTTACCAGTGCAAAGACCCCAATCAACGCTACCCAAAAAATATTGTTTTTTACTACTCTAACCACAATCCTATATAACCCTTCAATTCACTTTCAGCCTTATAAACACCATATTCGAGAATATCAAAACCTGTCATTATTGGCAACGTCCAGTAAATACCACCATCAAAATTTTCCAGAACATGTCATACGATAAAAAATCCCCACACAAAATGTGCGAGGATTACTTACTTTATCAATTCTTCGATTCTTCTGCCAAGTGAATCACACGCCAGTAGAAGAAATACATCAATAACATCGGCCATGAAAACGCGTTGATTTGCGTAATGCATGACACAATCAACGTTAGCGGCACCATAATCGTGAATGATCGCAATGCAATACGATAGTAACTCGCGACAGGGCGCTCATCTTGTAAGATTTTTTGGTAAGCGCGCACTGCACGAACCACCAAACCACCTAGCAACCACAATCCTGATAAAACTACTACAGCACCATAACGTGCTAGCCACCCCAGCATATCATTCAAAACCGGATAAGCCATCTTGCTGTATACATTAATATACTCACTGTTGTGCTTACTCCATTCTGGCAAGTATTGTTCAATGAAGTATCCTTCATTACCGAAACCAACCCCTAAGAATGGATGTGACAAAAACGTCTTTGCCAAGCCGATTGTACCACCCAAACGGTTGTCAGTGCCTGACTTGTTAAATATCCAACGATCCAACAAGTCGTGAACAAATGGTACAACCATGTAGGCAGCGATTACAGCAACCACACCGGCTGCCATAATTGATAACCAAATCTTGCGATACTTACGTGGCGCTGAAGCCACCGTAAAGAATCCAAGCAACGCCAACATCATATAACCACTTGAAGCACGGACGCTTAGGAAGACAAATGTTAGCAACACCATCAAAAACCACGTCATGTACTGCAATTGACGACGATTCGCAACCGACGCAAGATTGGTTCGTGAACGATACCAATCAAGACCGGTGAAAAGACCAATCCCAACAGCATCACCAAGAACGGCGCTTCAGGTTCGAACCCGTTTACTCGGTTAATCGTGGCAACGTAACTCCCATCGTCATACCAGCCACGATCCGCCCAGCGACGTTCGAATAGACCAGCCAAGGCGTTTGTCCACCCGGTAAACGGCAAGTGTAACGTTACCAGCAACTGTGGCACAACCACAAACACCAGGTAAACCGCTAGTGTCACAACCAATGATCGAATGAACTTCTCAACGTCGATGCCGTCACGGATAAACACTTTTTGAACTGCGTAAGCAGCCCAGATAATGATCAACAGTTGGACAAAGGCCATCCACCCGTGAAGCAACCCATATGTATGGATGCTTTCATTGTGGCGAATAGCTTGCCAACCAAACAGAATAAATTGGATGCCGACCATGGCACCCCAGATTTGCAACGTACGTCGTTCCGGTACTAATTCGTTAACTAAGGCTGGTTGTAAGTACAGCTTTACCAACACAAAGATTAAGAATATCGGAAAAGCAATCTGCGCCATGTTTTCAAAGAAGAAATTCGTAAACGTCTTTGGAAACATCGCAACAGGTAATAAACAGTTAACCATACGCCACCTTTTATGCTTGTTGACGGCGCATGTTACCAGCGATTCCTGTAAACATCGCTAGAATGACACCAAGTCCCAAACCAGCAGCACCACCGTAGATAGCAGCCTTCTTGTTAGACAACTTCTCACCATCAGTACTTGCAGCTCCCTGAATAGCACGCATCAAGCGTGGTGCAGGCATACCGGGAACAACCTTTGGCCCATTGGCAGCAAAGGCATCTGCATAGTTGTTAGCAATCGCGATGGCTTCCTTCTCATCATCATTCAAAACGTGAACACGGACGATCAAAGTCCCCTTCTTTTGCTCCAACACAACGCTTTCACGCACTTCAGCGACCGTTACTTTTGTAAATCCAGCTTTATGTATGCGTTGTACAGCATCGCTGGCGATAGCCATATCTTGTTGCACAGCAATGTACGTCTTAATTGCGTTCAAATCAGACTTCAATGATGACTCTGGATCTTGTGACTTGTTGTAATTTGCATGCCCGATGTACATCAAACGAGATGCAGACCATTCTGCAGAAGGTCCTGCGTGGCGATTAGCCATAAACATCACACCGGCACCGATTAGTGCCACGATGATAATCCACCAGGCATTCTTCAATAGATGACGGACCAAGCCGCCCAAAGTATTTTCTTGCTTCCCCATAACTAAATGCTCCCCATTTTTAATTTGCTAAAATCTCGTGTAGCTTAGCTAATGAAACCGTTGAATCATGTGGGTTATAACGGTCTGCCAATCGCACTACACGTTCAGTATCATAATTTTCATAGTCGTCCAGCATTTCAGCTAGTGACGCTTCGGAATGTGCCACTGGCAAATCTAAGTTTTCAAAATTGATATAAAGACCGCGCTTATTCTCATATTCCTTAACGTCTGGTTGGAATAGATATATCGGACGATGCAATGGCGCATAATCAAATAATGTACTTGAGTAATCAGTAATCATAAAGTCCGCCACAGCCATCAATTTATTGAGCGACAGCTTGTCCGCAACAATGAAATCATCCGAAGGGCGCATATGATTAAAGTAATGTTCGCGATATAGCACTGTAAACTTATCCGATAGTTGCGCCAAAAACTCTTCCGAGTAACCCGTTTGTTGTACTGTTTCATAACCTCGGAACGTTGGTACATAAAGCATAATCGGCTTATGCCCCTTGATACCAAGCTGGCGTTTCAATTTCTCTTTTTTACGCTTCAATTCACGTTCAAGTGTTTGTTTTCGAAGTTGACCCACTTGGCAATAATTTTTCGTCGGCGGGAAAATACGCTTCATCTTTTCCGTGTCATAGCCGCCATAAGTGAACAAGTAATCAAATTGCACTTTCTTATACCAGTTACGAACCAACGGTGACAATCCCGCTTCATCCAGGCCTAGTTTCTTCATCGGCACACCGTGCCAAAATTGAATATAGACGTTGCGTGGATGTGAAAACGGAATCAAGCGATCAATCGTTGAATTTGCAATCCAGTACTTCGACTTCAACAAGTGATAGAAGTACAACGGCGTGTTTGCACGCACGATATGATCAACATCAGCGTTAACAAAGTCATCTGGGTTATTAAACGACCAAACGAATTTATAGTCCGCAAACGCCGGATCCTTACGAAGTTGCAAGTATGCTTCCTTCGGTGAATCAGAGTACTGACGGCCACTATACGAAATGAACAAAATTTGCTTTTGATTTGGTCGTACAAAAATCTGTAAGAACTTAATCCATGACAAAACAATCACGTAGTACATCAACCCAAAAGCAGTCGATTTTTTGATCCTGTTTTTAATTTTCTGTACTAGCATGAAACAACCTCACTCTTCTCTACTACTTTCTCTAGATATGCCAACGCATAATCGTCTTTCCCCAAGACATGTTCAAATCAGAATCAAATGCCTCGATAATGTCGGCTACTTCACGCACATCGCGTACGTTTTGAACCAACAGTTCCAAACGCTCTTGCGCCTCTGGATTGTTAGCTACCAATTCAATGGCATCTTTAAAATCTTGAACAGTTGAACGCGTTGTACCGACCAACGCAATTCCCTTTTCCAAAACCATACGAGTATTAATGGCTACTGGGTGCTCTGATACGCCAGACAAAACAACTGATCCGCACGGCTGAATCAAGTCGATAATTTGATTAATGGCATCTTCAGAGCCACGTCCACCAACCGCCTCAATTGCATGGTTAATAACAACGTCTTCCGGTACATCATTAATCAAATAAGTATCAGCAAATGTGATGTAATCCAACTTTTCAGCATGCTTTCCAAAGACCGCAATCTTGCAGTCTGGGAACATTACATGGGCAACCACGGCCGTCATGTAAGCAACGTTTCCGTCACCCCAGATACCAATCGTGCCTTCTTGCGCCATCATGCTACCTTGCAAACGACGCACGGCTTGAACGGCAACTGAAACAACTTCAAAATAAGCGGCCATTTCAGGGTTGATATGCCCCGGAATCTCTACCAAACGTTCAGGTTCGATATCGACGTATTCACGCATAAAGCCATCTTCTGTTGAAGACGCAAACGTTGAAGAACGTAGATAATTTTCTGTTACCTTCTCGTGCTTTTCTTTAGCGTTCGTAGGCACCATAGCAACTAGTGTCCCAGTTTTAAATGTGCCAGTTTGATCACAAACGACCACACCCACTGCTTCGTGAATCAACGCAAGAGGCAAGCGCTCAGCTAAAACCTTTGCATCACGAAGCCCAAGATAGTATCGTTCATCGGCACGGCAAATTGCCATATTTAATGGTCGAACAATGACTTCACCCTTAGATAAGTCGATTTGTGAAGTCACGCGCTCAATTTGCTTGATGCCCGTCAAACGATACACATTATTAAACATCCATACTCTCCCGAGCGAGAATGTCAGCAACGCGCAAATCGAACGGACGCGTTACCTTAATGTTGCTTTCCTCACCTTGCACAATGCCGACTTCGTAACCAGCCAACAACATAACCTTGGCTGAATCACTTAATGACATGCGTTGCTCTTCTGACATTTGGTTGTACAAGTCACGGAACGCAGCCACATTTACTGTTTGTGGTGTTTGACCTTGGTACATCTCATCACGTACTGGAATGTCATTAATAACGCCATCATTGGCACGGACAATCGTGTCAGTTGCGCCAACGACCGTATCAACTGCCTTAAAATCTGCTGAGGCAGCGATATTGTCCGCAATGATGCGGGCCGTGATAAACGGACGCACTGCATCGTGCATCACCAAAGTGTGTTCGTCGCTTGCACCGTAATTCTCTTCAATGTAGTTGAATGCGGCCATCACAGTGTCATTGCGTTCAGCACCACCTTCAATCACAACAACACGTTCGTCTGAGATGTACTTGGCGACCAAATCCTTTGTGTATTGCACCCACTTAGGATGTGATGACACGATAATCTTTTCAAAGTCAGCCGTTAACGTGAACTTCTCTAGTGTGTGAATAATAATTGGCTTACCAGCCAAGTTCAAAAATTGCTTTGGGCGTTCAGTGTTACCCATACGCTTGCCGGTACCACCGGCCATAAATTGCGCAAAAATCATATTTTCTCTCCAAAAATTCTCTTATCTTATAACATATCGATGAAGCGTTCGCGGAAACGCAAATGTACAATCGATCCAACCAGTAGCATAAAGAACGTTAATAGCCAGAAGAAAACAACATTCGATGAGTTTTCAAAAAACCAAACGTTATAGAGCAATGCATCACGGAACGATTCAATCACGTAATAGAACGGGAACATCTTGATAACCTTCACTAGGACGAACGGCAACCCTCTCTGATCTAAATTAATAATCACTCCAGACGTGAAAAACAGCACTCGAAATAGTGCGTTCATCGCTTGCTTATAATCAGGAATCATTACCGCCAACGTTGAATTAATCAAATTATGTGCCAATACCGTAGCAAACATCGCCACGAAACTGTAAAGTAATCCAATCCACGTAAGTGATGGCACACGTCCGAATGACAAGACTACAACAATCGTCAATCCGGCCATAACCAAGAATCGTCGCAACTCCTGCAACATTGGCATAACAGGCGCCACACTCACAGGGAATTTTGTCTTTGTTAACAAGCGCAACTGTGAAGAAATACTTGTTAGCCCCTTATTAAATGATCCTTGAATGAAATACCAAGGAACTATTCCAACCAACAACCAAACGATATATGGCGTGCCGTTTACAGTTCCGTTATAAAGCCCTAAACCAAAAACGATAAAGTATGTCGCGATGTAAAGTAGCGGCTCCAAGTAGTCCCAAATTGATCCAAGATAGTTGTCCGCAAATCGTGATTGAACATTAAAAGCAGCAATACGACGAATGATAGGCAGGTTAGTCCAAATTTCTTTTAAGACTTGAATCAAGCTTTTCATATTACTTGTCCTCCTTATGCTTTTCATCTAATTCGTGCAGTTTATCTGGCGCCCAATTCGTAATCATGTGCGTTGGATTTTGCATGATATTGTGCATACCAAGATTCAATGCGATTTTATCCGCAACAAACAACATTGCTAAGATCACAAATACAATTAGGAACTTGTCAAATTTTGACCACACTGCGACGTTTTGCTTAGTGTGCACAGCTTTGTAGATGGCCGTCGCTTCCTCGTCGCTTGGCTCATGGCCACTCTTACGCGCCTCACGAATTTCACCCGTGTAAATGTCGTCAAGTGAAAACTCTTCTTGTTCGGCTCGCTTTTCACGACGATAATCCGCTTGCTCTTTAGCGTTCAAGCCTTTAAATTCATTGACAAACTTATCGTATTCATCCATGACAGTTTTCGTATCGCCAAACATGCGAAGCTCACCATAGTGCATCCATAAAACTCGGTCCGCCATTTCGCGAACCTGTCCGAGTGAGTGAGAAACGAAAAAAATCGTCTTCCCTTGCTTTTGGAAATCTTTTATTTTATTTACAGACTTTCGATTAAACGTTGCATCACCAACCGATAAAGCCTCATCGACAATCAAAATATCCGGGTTCGTATGAACTGAAATTGAAAATCCGAGTTTTGACTTCATACCAGACGAATACGTCTTAACAGGTTGATCAATGAACTTGCCAAGCTCTGAGAACGCAATGATGTTATCCATCTTTTCGTTAATCTCAGCATCAGTTATGCCCATCATCAACCCCTTAAGCCTGATGTTTTGACGGCCTGAAATGTTTCCTCGAAGTCCAGCGTTAATTGCAATCAATGATGTTTCACCGTTGATATTAATCGTTCCTGAAGTTGGTGGCACAATGCCTGCCACCATCTTCATCAACGTTGACTTACCTGAACCGTTAGTTCCAACGACGGCAATTGTCTCACCTTCATAGGCTTCAAAACTAACACCGCGAACCGCCCAAAACATCGGAAAGTTCGTCTTGAAGAACACACTCTTCGCTTTATCTATTTTTGTAGGAGCTGTTTCATACTGCTTTGTCACGTATGACACGCTCACCTTTGTCTTACGTGTTTCAACCATTCTCTTTTTCTCCACTCGATTCGAAGAATGTTGCGTGTTGCCCGAGTTGTTTAACTGGGGTACGCCAATCTCCAAAAATTTGCGTCAGGTATTGATCAACGTTGCCGATGATTGCTACCTTGGTGTTTTCAAATTGAGCGATTTGCCACATCTCCCAATTTTCACGAACAAAAAACTCTCTTTTCCCATGTACACCGTTTATAACGCCCAATTGTGTCCCGTTAACGTTGCTTACCCGCTTAGCCAAATTTGCTTGCGCCAACGCCCATGTATGCGCGTTAGTGTGCTTAATTACTGGCCAAAGCAGCCGTTTTATATGCTTTAACTTGGCATCGTCCGGCAGAACGCCTGTTGAACGAGCCATGTTGCGCATAATGTTTAACCCTTTTTGGGTGGCAAATATCAATCGACTTGACAATTTTGCCGTATCAATGGCATCGATTGGGAATATATCGATGAATACGCCATGATTCATGTTGTAGTATTCAGATTCAGCCTTGGAAGGCACGTACACTAACCTTGCGTACGGCACCCAACTGTCAGAATCAAACTCCGTCATTAACCTAATTTGATTATCTGAAGAAACAAAATCATCGATAAATTGATCGTAGTCTTGTCGCAGCAAGCCTAGGTCCATATCATCATCCCAACCAAGCTGATGACCTTCCCGTACAGCACCCAGCAATGTGCCACCCAACAAATACACTGGCACATTTTTAACCGTCAACTGCGCCATTAGCTCACCAAGCATTTTGTGTTGAATTTGTTGAACTGATTCAATTGTTAGTGCTTGCTTATTCATTACCCGTTCACTTTAACCTCCTTCATATCGACTTCTTGCAAATCCTTTTTAATTTGCGTTGTTGATATGTCGGGGGTCCTTTCTAGATAAACAACTTCAACCCCTGTTTTTTCGGTTAGGTAATCAAACTTACCTTCCCAGTCGTCACCTATAACAAAGGTAACCACATCGTTGTCTTTGATATCGTTAATCTTTTGTGCCCAATTTACTTCTGGGATAACCTCATCCACATAACGGATTGCTTGTAACAAAGCTTTTCGCTTGGAATAAGGAAAATAACTCGTTTTCTCTTTTTCGCGATTAAACTCATCTGTAGATAGCCCCACAATTAAGTAATCATCCATTTCACGTGCACGGCGCAGCAAATTAATGTGGCCATAATACAGGAGATCAAACGTGCCATATGTAATGACCTTTCTCATGTCACACCGACCTCTTTCTCTTTTTTCTGCTATTACTAATAGCAAATGAATACGAAACCCTACTCAGTGCTGTTTCTATACTTGATTATTCTAACTAAAGATGACTGCCTGTTTTGGTGCTATTTGTGAATATTTTGTGATTAACGAAAAAGAAGTGCACCCTACATGGGTACACTTCTTTTTATCTAAATAAATATTCCATTGCTGCCAGCATCTTTTAGTACAGAATTCTTAACAATGTATTTAATTAGCTGGTGAAATTTACAAAACTTCACCGTTACATCCTAATTGCAAACGATCTAATTCTTTAAGAACTCTTCCCAATATTGATTGAATCGATCTTCTGAAAAATTCTTAGCAATGTATTGAGCTGCTCTTTCTCCCATTTGTTCTTTGCCTTTTTCACTTAGACGTGCGAATTTCATAGCCGCGTCTGCTAAATCTTCAGGAGTGTTGCCAATCAAGTATCCATTCACTTCATCTATAACAAGCATGGATGGCCCGTATTTTACATTCATCGCAATAACAGGGATTCCTTGTTCTAACGCTTCTGCTATTGAAAGCCCCATAGCTTCATACCTCGAAGCTGATACAAAAACATCTATTTCGGATAACGCTTTAGAAGTATTCGTGCTATAACCCAAAAAAGAAATGTTTTTTAATCCTGATTTAGCAATTAAGGGCGCTGATGTCAAGATTATGGACAGGCTTTTTTGGCACCG
>CAACWD010000338.1_pt1 | contig 16618 bp, 16 predicted proteins | sample 2275561 | NCBI WGS metagenome assembly CAACWD01 (sample SAMEA5312446, study PRJEB27640) | indoor metagenome | biome: indoor environment; feature: uncontrolled; material: polymer tiles stone | place: Germany | collected 2014-07-07
CGGTGCCAAAAAAGCCTGTCCATAATCTTGACATCAGCGCCGTTTTTGCGCTTTCACCCGTTGGGCGAAAACCATAGCAGCTCTTTTTTCTAAGTTTTGTCAACACAGATGTTGATATATAGTTACTCTGATCGTTCTAGTAAATTTGATTTATTCAACTTACTAGAACGATTTTTGTTTTAAAAATCTTAGTTTCATGGTTTTTGACACACTTGAATAAGCCTTGAGGGTATAAAAATTTTTTCAAGGCTGTTAAGCTAACTATGATCCAAGCGTTTTACAATGAGCCGGCCAGCTCGTATGAGTAAAATTGATTGGTGGTTATAAGGTAATGAATCGACTTGATAAGGCGATCCATTGAGGAAACGAGTAATGGCTTATTTCGAGTTGCTGTTGCTCATTTCTTTTTCGTATCTATCCCTAATGTGGTTTGTCTGCGCAGTTGAACTAATCATATTTACAACGGACCAATAAGGGATCTTTCGGGCATGTTGGTTACCGTGCTTGGTGATGTGTCGCTGTGCGACGTAATCACCATATTGAATCTCCGTTAAATCAAGCCCAATAAAACTATTTAAGTGAGAAGGCTTTTCAAACCGTCAACTATCACCGAGTTCACCGATTAGGCGAACCGCGGTATTGTCAGCTATTCCAGGAATGCTTAAGAGAATCTTGAAATTGGGTAAGGCCTTCGCTACATAAACCATGTTGGCGATGACAATTTCTCGTTCCACAGTCATTTTGAGGATGTTTGTGACTTGATGTTGGAGCTGTTTAACTACGAATGATGTTGATTCAATCGCCGGATAGGAAATTCCGTGGGATCGCCACGGTGCTGATGCCTTCTCGGTGAATTCTTCCATTCGTCGTACTAGTTCGCTCTTCTTTTCCTTCTTAAATGCCATGATCATTTCCTTCTTTCTTTAGACAAGTTATTTCAAATCTTCTAACCAATTACGCCACCTGCCTTATAGCAACAGTGTGCCTAACATCAGCACCGACAACGAAAACGCTTCACTTCCCTTTTGTCTCATTTCTTATTCATTACCTCCCTTCTTTGGCTTTTATGAGTGATTTTCATCTTGCGGGCAATTTCCATCAAGGCGGCTGCCTTTACATACTCGATACGTCCTAGATCACTTAATGTTGACCTATCCACGTTGTCTAGCAAATCGAACACTTTAGTGATTGGGCTTTTGTAATTTTCTTCACTGTTCCATGCTGGCATATTCGTTCCTCTTTCCTTGTGTCGATTATCCGTTCCATGTTTGGTACCAAGTTTTTACACATTTTTTTGCTAGTCTGGAACAGGTCTAGCCCAGTAATACCATACGTTTTCGGAATTCTGTTCCAACTGTTCCAAACTTTCGGAACCCCCCAGTCGTATATAGGGGTATATGTCTTTTTTTATATATACATACAATGTTATAAAAGTCTGGAACAACTGGAACAAGAACGTGTTAGCCCTTGCCACCACTGGCCTAAGGCTGTTCCAGACTTTTAAAAAAAGGCGGAAAAAGCTGGACAGATTTTGGAACAAATCACTAATTACTTAAATCTATGCCCATATATCGCCATTTTAGGGATCCGTTATCATCTGGCCCGTCTCTGTGTTTCTTCTTCTCTATCCCTCTTTCCGCCAATTGCCTATTAAGTACAATCTTACTGGGTACATGATCGAGACCGTTGTCCTTATACCAGCTAACTAATTCATCATATAGACGCCCCGTACTGATGCCGCCTTCATATTGCCACGACTGCGTTTCCTCTGATAAGAACATACTCAACGGGTCAGAATAGCGCCATTTTTTGGTAGCCTCTTGCATTTCTTCCGTGATAGATAGATGACCATTGTCTAATGCTTTGGCAAATTGGCGTAATGCGTAATAAGCAAATGATGATAATTCTGCCTTAATTTGTTCCTTGGGAAACAACCGTTCCCGTTTAACCTGTTCTTCTTGATTATCACGAACAACTGGCGCAATCGTTGGCAACACTAACGCTCTAGCAAACACACCGGCATCGTCTCGCAAGGGTGGCAATTCATTACTGGCAAATAAAAATGTTGCAAAATTAACGAGTGCAAACTCACCGCCACCTTTAAAGCGTGCATTTACCGCATCCCCACCCGTTAAGTTTTTCAACTGGTCCGGTGAGGCAATATAAACATTCTTTAAATCCATAAATATATTGGCGTACTTACCTAACAAGTCGGCAATGTTAAACCGCGCACCACTCTCGGAGCTTGTTAATTCTTCAAGTGATAAGTGGCTAGTATTCTTTTCGTGCATCAGCGGCTTAATAATGCTGTTATTTAACGTACTCTTACCATTTCCCGGCACACCCTGCAGCACTACAAACTTATTAAACGGCTCATACGATCTATAAAACATATATCCAATATATTCAGTTAAGAATTGGGCACTATCACCAACCATATATTCAACAAGCGCGTTAATGGTCTTAGGTTCTTTGCCACTTGTGTCTAGCGGATAATCGAAACCACCCAAAATGTAATCATTTTTATTATGTGGTTGTAACGTGTCCGTTTTAACGTTGTATGTGCCGTTCTCAAACGAAACAAGCCACGGTTTTTCATTCGTGAAAATGTCACGACTTTTAAAAATATCGTTGATAACCCAATTTGTAACTGCCTTAGAGTTTGCGGTGGTATATAGTCCCTCACTCGCCAGCTTCATGTTGGCAAGTTTAAAAATACGTGTATTTAGTTCCTCTTTATTTACAAGCCGTTCCCAATACTTACCATTAAAATACGCTCCGTTCAGTAGTGAAGGTGTTCTTAGAAAAGGAAAGTCAGTCGTTATTTCATCACCTAATTTAACGGCATCTAACGTTTTCCGCCCCTTATCATCAAAATTCAACCAATTCGGATGGTTGCTATTCGCTTGTACCGCTTTTTCGTCTTCCGGCGTTATTACGCTTCTTAAATCAGCCATTCACTCCCCCTTAATAGTTCCATCTACGCGCCCAACTCTTAAACTTTTTCGTTAATTCCTTAAACGCAATCGGATCACTGCCGGTATTGTTGACGTAATCAATAACATCAGCCGTAAATTGTAAGTTGCCATGCGTATTCTTAAATACCCAACCACCAACGCCCGTTAGCATGTTGTCCCATCCCCCAAACTCCGTGTAATAGTGTTCCGGGTCGATAATTGCCGAAATCATCAAGCGATTATTATCAGCCCACGCCGGCCTATTATCAGATGATGTTTGTCGCCTCTTTGGGGATGACTTGGATTGCTTAGGTTCATATCGGTTTGGGTTCTCATTAAATATCTTAATGAACTCATCAACTGGTAAAGCCACCGTGCCGTTTGCGTTAATCACAGGCTGACTGTGCGCGTTTTGTGTTGTTAGTACATATGTACCAGCCAACTGCTTAAACTGCCTTGTCGCCCCTGCTTCATCCGCTTTGACGTTTAGTAGATAGCTCACCACTCGCCACACCTTGATATAGTCATCTGGTGGTGCTGGTCGGCTCAGTTCGATACCAATACGCATCCGTGCACCGGATTTAATACCGTTACTGATAGTTGGATAAGCAACTAGACTATATTGGTTTAATAACCCAGCAGTTATCCTGTCTCTCACTTCGTTATACGTGGCTTCATTACCGTCCACATCCAAAAATAAGATGGTCCGGGCTGTCACTTCACTATCTGCCCGGCCCGTTCCGTCAACAAGCCCATAAACGACGTACGGTGCACTGGTATGTTTAAAGGTCTCCAGTTGATTGTTCGTCAGGTTCTGCGCTTGTGTTGGTGTTGCTGTGTTTGTGACAAGGTGTGCGAAATCATCCATCCCCTCGACTACTGTATATCTTTTGGCCAGTACTCCCATTTGTGTATAAATCATCTATTTTTCCTTAGTTTCAAAACGCGTGTACGGCCGTTTTCTGCATCTTCTTCAATAAGATCGGCAATCTTAGGCACATCATCACTTATATATTGTTTATCATTAGAAAAACTATTCAAAAAAATAAGCAAGTCATCTCCATATCCAAAAGCGCCACTCACATAACCGTTTTCAATTAAAAATGCCGCTTCCTCGTACTTATCAAAATCGGTATATTCACGCACCTTAATAAAAATTGCTATTTGATCTGTCGCCTTCTCGGGTGTCAGGTATTCCTTGCCGAACTCATCAACTTCAGTCATAATGTATGGAAATCTCCTTTTTTGAGAATGCTCACGGCATCGGTCGGGAAACTTCAGCCGCGAGCGAGGTTACAAAGCAACTACGCGTGTTCAATCAAACGCCTGTGGCTGCTTTTTTTGTTGTCGTTGAAATTGTTACGCCACGTATGCAAATCAATTGACCGCAACTTTTCAGCACGCTTCAATTCCTCCAATGCTTGGGCCGTGAGTGGGGCAATCGCATTGTTTCGTTCTTCATCACTGGTAATCAGGTAGTACCCACTCGGCGTACTGCGTCGGCTACCAATTGGCACACCCTTATGGTTAATCAGGAACGCCACCCATGCCGTGATTGTACGTTTGTTGGTATTTAGGCGTGTCGCAATTTCAGAGATGCTTACGGGCTTCTCTGCGCCTTCTGGCAACATTGCCACCAACTGCTCAAGCTGTTCCGTTAATGTTTCTTCACTCATCTGTATCAACTCCTTTCAAATCACCCAACTTCGCGTTTATCACTTCAAGTACATGTTTCTTCGTGTACTGGGTTAGATCTGTTTCTGTAATGGCTTGTGCAGCTGCTGATACTGCCAACATGAAACCTAATTCAAAGTCTGAACTCGTCTTTGGCTTATCCAATTCACGCAATAAACTGCGTACATTGCTTGTCATCATATATGGCAACTCATCAGCCGTTGTGGCACTAATAAGCGCCTGCCAGGTCAAAGCCACCCCACTTGTTGCAATAACGGATAGTTGACTGTGCCCGCCTTCCTTAATCAAATCATTTACATCACTTGCCACCAGTCTAATTGTGGCGTTGTCTAGTCCTTTCATCTCATCGTCTCCTTATAATCGCTTTATAGCTTCGTCCAATTCCGATTGATTAAACAATTCCCGTGCTACACCAAATTCAAACAGTGAATGTGGCTTAATCACGCCTTTATCTATCAATTTCTGAAATGTCTTAGGCGACACATCCAAATAGTTATAAGCCTTAATCTTAGATAACCACGGGCTTTTCTCTGGCGCCGTGACTGCTGCGGTTAGCCGATCTAGCGCCGCCACTAAGCTTTCAATATCTGGTATACTGGTAGCATTCATAAATAAAACCGTGTCCTTTCTTTTGGGTGCGTGGTAACGATTAGTAACGAGCTTTGGTCGGCACAGGTTACTAGTCGTTTTTTCTTTGTGGTGAGTTGGCTGCTTGCATTCGGTTTATTTTTGATAAACACAAAGACTATCCACTGGGCAGTTTAAGGACTTGCTTGGGTCACGTTATGTACACCAGCCACCACATACAAGGCGCTGGCACGGTAATAACTAATAAAGTTGTCCTTTAATTAGTTTGTTCTGTATGTATGACGCCACCAGTGAGCCGTGTGGCGTCTGCGTTTAGTTGTTTTCGTTAAACTCTCGGTCTGCCTTGGCACGTTTCAAGCCGTCTTGAACCTTCTCGGCCAATTCCGCCAATACATCATTTGCTCCGCTCTTGTCCTCTGCATCAATCGCACTGTTTAACTTCTCGGTTAATTCAAGCAAGTTAAATGGATCGTGTGCAGCGCTGCGTGGGTCTGCATAAGTACGTGCAATTTCTTCCATGTACTTAACGTGTGATAGTGCCACCTCAATGTCTTTACTCTCAATCGCCTTGTATAGCTTTCCAGTTGCATCATATAGTCCCATTGGGTCATTGGGTTGTTGACTAGCCGGTACGAAATCAAACGTTGCTTCTGTCCCCATATCTTTGGCCAATTCTTCAATAGCCATTGTTAGGCGGACCCATGCATCCGTTACCATTGGGCTCCGCTCGACTGTCTCAACGGCATCACCTTCTACCGTCTCCATGTCTACTGCGTGCATTGCCGTCAACAATTCAGACACAGTCCCCACTAAATCGTACTTATCAGGTACATTGACCGTTACAGGTACATACCGTTCCGTTTGTAGTGCTGGGTGCTTCTTCGCCGTGTAGTCATACTTATTCATAATCAAAACCATCCTTCTTTGGTATTGGGGATGCATCCCCATGCGTTAATATTCACTGTGGCAGTTTTCAGACTTGCCAAGGTCACATCTCTAATCGTCCACTTCTTCAATCACCAATGCGCCCCAGTAGAAATCCGTAATAATCGAAATGGCCCAAGCTAACCCACCTAAACCGGTGAGCAACCAAAACATCGGTAATAAAACGTGCCATTGATTAAGCATTAAACGCACCTCGTTCCTTTAATACCGTTGCCTTAATCTCTTGGTAGCTGTACCCGTTCAAAATAAGCTGCTTCATCAACTCTTTAACACGTTCCAAATGTTCCAACTGCGATGAGTTCAACGCCTCTTTTGCATCAGTTACATCAAACGTTGTCTTGAGTTGCTTTGCATTCTTGCCCGTGACAACTTTTAACGCTAAGTTATGGATCGTTGCGTACATATGCGGATTATCTGGCCAACTGTCATGGACCACTTCACTAAGTGACTTATTCACTGGCTTAATGTTGGCAAGGGCAATTGTCTTATGTGCTAGTTCCTCACGTTGTGAATAGAACGCGGCAACTAAATTACTTTTGAACTCAACCACCGCATCCGTGTTCCGCATGAACGTAATAAGCAACGTTGCTTGTTGCTCGTTGTAGTGCCAAATCTTGTGTGGTCGTCCTCGTCCGTCTAATTTTGAGTTTTCAAAACCCAAAATTCCAAATCGTTCTAGTTGACCCTTGTGCTTGTCCGTAAGTTGTCGGACGTGTTCAACAGATACACCCGTATACTTCGCCACAATTTCACTTGTTGTATAAACACCTTCGGCTGGTGTACCGTACATTACTAAATCTTCCATGGTATAATTACCTTCCTTATAGTTATCTGACACCATGGCCTGCTCGCTGTGGTGTTTTTTGTTGTGCTTGACGTTATCAGACCACCTTGTAAAGCCATTGATTTAATTTGTCTACCGTACTTGGTCGCATCGCGTCTTTTTCGCCTTTTAGCAACTTATCTAAGGTCCAACGGCTAACCCCCGTTTGTCGCGATAGCTCAATAACCGAAATATTTTGCTCGCCTCGCTTGCGCTTTAATGCTGTCAGCATTTCATTTGATACTTTCATACACCCTCCGTACTACAAATGTGCAAATGAAACCAAAATAAAATTGCACATTTGTGCAACTGATATTCCATAGTATATGGGCGTAATTGTTGATTGTCAACTACATTTGTGCAATTATAGTTCCATAGATAAAAAGGAATATATAAAAATCATGGAAAAAGACACAAAACAAACGCCACTAACAAACTTGAAAAAATTAAGACACCAGTCCGGTGAGACTTTAAAACAACTAAGTAATGATACTGGCATCTCTTACTCTGCCTTAAGTGCTTATGAACGCGGCGTCCGTAAACCAAAATATGAACAACTAGAAACGTTAGCCAACCACTTTAACGTCAGCATTGCATACCTAAAAGGCGAAAGCCCTTATAAATTGAACGAATTTTTCCCAGACGGCATAGATAACAGCGAGATAATCAGCAGTATCAATAATGACTTCATTCACGACGCAAATATTTTTGAAAGAATACTGGATGTGTTCGAGTACAGCGACGCTTATATTGGGTTAAACTATGCACGTACTAAGGGGCTGGATTTATCTGACGTTGATAAGGTGGACATCGTTCATATGATTAGAAACATATTTTCATTGACTGTTGGCGAGGCACTTAGTGGTAACTACAATACGTTAAAAACCATACAAAAGGCGCTGAGGTTGGACCTAAGCAAAGAACAACTCGATAAAATGACCGAAGAAGAATATAGAAACATTTTCAAACCTCTTGAGCTAAATAACTGGTTTGAACAAAATTCGGAAGAGATAAGCGACTACTTAAAACAAAACCCCGCCAACCAAAGATCATATTATTCTATGTGGGATGTGAAAGAAGCATATAGCCAAACAAATGAAAATAACTCGCATACTAATCACGAGTAATTTAACCTCTATATTTCTCAATAATTAGCAGGCATTGCTAATCAGGGGGCTGCGCAATATTGCGCCAACCAAGTGGGGGTTCGTTAATTTTGACGATACCCTAAAAATTGAGGCCCGCCGAAAAGTCGGCCACCTCTTCACATACTCAAAACTTAATGCCATACATAGAGTTGGCTGCTCGCATGGAAAGGCTTAACTATGAGTATTACGAAACAAAAAAACGGCACCTACTCCGTGCGTATCCGTTGGACGGACAAACAGGGCAAGCGCCGTGAAAAGACAAAAACTAAATTTGAAACTAAAACACTAGCAAAGCATTGGGAACGGCAAGCAACATTGGATGCTGACGCCGGTAAATTTGACGGTGTCACGACTGACTTAACCGTTAATGAACTTGTTGATATGTATCTGCAAGAATACGTGCGCGGTAAAAGGCTATCAACCACAAGCAAGGTGGCCCGCTCATTTGAAATGTACGTACTCACACCTAAATGGTTCGATAACGTTAAAGTGGCCAAACTATCCAAAGTTGAATTACAACGCTGGGTTAATTGGTTAGCTGGCCAGTTCTCATCGTACAAACGCAAAGTGGATCACTTCAGAAAAGCATTAGATATTGCTGTATCTTATGAACTGCTAGAAAGTAACCCGCTTAATGACGTTCGATACCCTACGGCAGTGTCAAAGCCTGATAGGTCATATCGAGTTGAATTTTATGATCGTCAGCAACTTCAATCATTCATGCAAGCTGTACAAGACAAGTATGCTAATGCTATCAACTATCACAAGTATGCCTATCTCCGTTTGTTAGCATTTACGGGGATGCGCAATGGCGAGGTACGTGCGCTGGAATGGTCTGATATTCATTTAGATGGCAATGAGCCACATATTATCGTTAGCAAGACCACTAGCGAAACAACTGGCCATGGTGTCGTTATTAACCCACCTAAAACAAAGGCGGGCAATCGCAAGGTTATGCTAGACGAAAAAACCGCCGGCATCCTAAGACACTGGCGGGCTATTCAAGGACAGCAAATGATGAAACGTGGTATATCTGCCAATGGCATTGTTTGGACCAACCAGCGACTTGATAATCGCATTTCAGGCAATCAACCACGTTCGTGGCTACTATCAGCCATACGTGATACGGACGTCCCTCAAATTAACATTCACGGGTTGCGGCACACATATATCACACTTGCGGTTCAAGCCGGCATGGATATTAAGACTTTGCAGTCACAAGTTGGACACGATGACGTAAAAACTACCTTAGCAATTTATGCTACCGTCACAGATGAAATGCGATCAAAGACGGCCGATATTTTCACTCAATTAGTCAGCTTTTAATGACAACTGGGGGAGTAACTGGGGGAGTGAATAGAATTCAATACTGAAAACGCCTATACGACAAGGGTTTCGAGCTGATTGGTCGGTTCCCAGCCAGAGCAGTCAGTAATTTCGCATGTAGCGCCGGTTCCATTTGGAGCCGGCGCTATTTGTTTGCGTCCATATAAAAAAGATGCGTATCACTACGCATCTCAATTCATTCTTCTATTGTCGACGTTGGCGGTAAGCCATGCCGCCACTAATTAGTAACAACACACCTGGTACAACCCAAAACATCATGACACCACTTCCGCCCACACGGGGGAAGATTGACTTCACCTGTTCTGCTGGCACATCCACCAACCACTCGTCTTTAGCTTCGTCGTATTTCAGCTTATCGCCAATCGGCACACAATCCGCCGCCATTTCAGTTGGCGAACCGTCAATACCAGTCGCTGTCACTTCAAAGCAGTACACCTTCGGATCCACCGCAAACCCCGTTGGTGCGGCAATTTCTTCCAGTGTATAAAGTCCTTGGCTCAATCCAGGCAATGTTTGTCCTGTTTCGCGCGTCGTAAATTCACGACCGTGCCCCGAACTCACACGAGTTAATCGATACGTTGATCCGGCAAGTGGCTTATTTGGGTCATCCCCCAATACAAACTTGCGGAACACGAGGCCATTCACATCATTCGCAAAAATCACTTCATGAACATCTGACGATCCTGAATCAGCATTCGTTGGCAAATCTACCATAACATCACCATCTACCACGTTCACTTGGTACGTCGTGTCATCAAGCCAATAGCCGTTCGCTACACCAGTTTGTCGCAACGTATACTCGCCATTTGTCAGACCTTCCCAAAGTGTTGTGTGACTACCTGAATTTTGCTTCTTCAACTGTTTACCATCCTTATCAATCAACTCAAATTCACCACCAACCAATGAACGGTCACCAGATTGATTCATATTTTTAACCGCAAATGACGCCGTGATGGCCTCACTAGGCTTTTCAGGTTCCGTTCCCTTTCGCTGGTGACTCACCACGTTCGATTGCTGCGTACGATTCCACAGCACGTTATCGAACGTATATGAAACCGCTGATTGTTGGGTATAAGTTGCATCCGTCAAATATTCAGCCACCGAATGACGCACATTAACGCCAACCGCCCAATCTGAACCGTTAAACATCAGCTTACGCACACCTTCCTTAGTCAACGTCACCTTAACCTTACGATCCTCGATTACCACCTTATAATCCTCTAGGTAAGTCATCTTGGCGCGGTTGCCAACCGTTGCGTCATCACCCGTGCCCGCCGTGTTATATACCTGAACACTATCCGCTATCGCACCAGCCAGAATAACCGCATCCCCACCTACTTTTGGTAGATTAACAATTGCTTCAACGGCTGTTGGTGATAGCAAATAATCTTCGCCGTTCGCGTACGTCGTCGGATATGTCCAATACCAGAACGGCTTAGTGGCATCTGCCAACAATGTGTTATTCAAATCATTCGTATCTTTATGGACGAATTTATTAACCGATGGCTTATCACGCGTTCCAACGGTTGTATCAATATCAAATGAAAACTCCTCATCGTTAGGCACTGAGATACTAGAACTCAAGAATGCGCCCCAAACGCCGTTGGTCAATGACCCCATGCGTACCTTCGCGGATGTACCTTCCAGCACAAACGAAACCGCCGAACGTTCAAAATTTTCGCCGTTCAAATAGTCTTGCCAGATATCATTACCCGTTTGACCTTGATACGCGGCATCTGTCGTTCCGATGTACTTGCCATTATGATAAGTAATCGTCGCCCCTTCAACCGTTACACCTTTGTTTTCGTTTGGGCCAGCCCAGCCAACACCTTCTGCATAGTCATAACGCTTTTCAATCGCAGCGTCCGGTCCCCAAGGATTTGTTCGTCGATTAGCATTCAACGACGCAAACGTTAGATACGACATCTTCTTATCCGTCTTCTGCACATCAATTAGATGCTTATTCTCAAAATCGACGTACTGGAATTCAACCTGGAAATCCGAGAGCTTGTTATACAACAACCCCGAATACAAATTATTCGACAGGTTCAAATACGGATCTGCGTTATCACCATCGCCACCTGTATGCCCACCAATCGTACCTGGAATAAAGTCGGATAACGTCACGTAGGCGCCCATCAAATGAGTAGTCCACTTAACATCACCGTTGCTATCGACATGCTTCGTTTTATAAGTCCCAACATATGGGTAATAGATTGTAATTTCGCCCCGCTTAGCTCGGCTCGCCACTAACTCAATTACGGAAATCATCACCGAGTAGTTCTTACCTGGTGATTGCTCATTAAACTTCTCATAGTAATACAAACCGTGATCATTTTGCTCTGAATTCCACCAAGTTTCACCCCACATATTTGCCAGCTTACTCCGCTTATCGGCGTTTAAACGTTCCTCGATAATCAAATAATCATCTTCGACTGCATCTTGGTTCAGATACACTTTCATTTTATTGGGATCAGAGTAGGCATCTGCCTTAATCGTTGCACTGTACCCCTTCAACGTCTCAGTCGGAATCAAATCATCCGGTCGCTTCAGTGTTGCACGTTCATCCTGTTCGTCATACACCGTCATTTTTTGATCGTCATTCACCCAATCACTGGCAAATGGGAAAAACAGTACGCCCATGTGAATTTCACGTGGAATGTAGTTATTCACATGTCCATCTTCATACGTTTCCTCACGCACTGGCGACACAATCATCAAACCATATTTTTTATTTGCCGGTGGCCGCAACGTGAATTTAAACACTTGTTTTTCAGTTTTCGCATTAACGATATAACGATTTTTACTATCCAACTTAATTGGCTTATCGTTCAATGTAATGCTTTCAACGCTTCCAACGCGATCACCATCAACCCCGAATTCAACCGGGAACACGCCTGCTTCTTGGTCTGTTTGGAACTGTTGGAAGTTCTCTTCCATCTTGTCAAACGTAATCTCATAATCCATAAAGGCACGACGCTGCGAAACTTTAATCACAAATGGTACCCCTTCATAATCGAAGTAGTCATAAATTGTTCCGGCAACACTTTTTAGCACCGCAGGCTTCGTTGGTGTCGTCGGTTCTAACTCACCTTCACCCATCAGAGTTGGGTTATCCTTACCAGCCCCAATCACATCTGGCAGTGACACTTGACCGGTATCTTCAATGGCATCCAATAATCCGTTTTCAATTTTAGCTGGCAGGTTGCTAATTAAGGCATTTTTAGCTTCCGCATACGCCACCTGACTAAATAGCACCAGATTACACAACAGCGGCACCAACAGAATCAGCACACTAAATCGACTATTCAATTTTCGCATGCGACTACTCATCGTTGGCGTCCCCTTACATATTTTTACTCATCCTATATTACGGACAAGATACAACTTGTCTGTGGCTGTCAATTAAAGACTCTTGGAAATTCTCGATGGGTTTATGACCAAAAATGCAACAGAAAAGCCGGCTGCGAACATTTCTGTTCACAACCGGCTCATTCAAGCAAATTTAATTTTCAAATATGTGTATCAAAATTATTGGTTATGACGGCGCTTGATGTACCAAGCTGCCCCACCGGCGATCAACATAATAATCACACCAGCACCAATGTATGCTTGAATTCCTGTTCCTCCAACACGAGGGAAGATTGACTTAGCATCGTTTTGAACATTGAAGCTACCCGTAAACACAGGTGTATCCTCAGTGCCTTCGTTAACAGGCAACCACTTAATTGGGTTTCCGCTTGCGTCAACTTGTAGCAACGATACAGCACGATCAGCATCAAAGTACGTCTTATCCGGAACACTTGTATATGTTCCATATTGTGCTTGTGGCACTACTCGGAAGTAGAAGTAACCAGGCATTGCATACCCGCTTGGTGCCTTCGTTTCGTCAACTGCATAAACCTTATTGTAGTCTAGATAAACTGGATTTTCATCTCCATCAGGGTACAAGGTAAAGTAACCATTACCGTTATCCTTCATTGCAGTCCAATCCGTGGTAACCTCATGTGTTTTTACGTCATACTCAGCGTAACTAAATGCTGCACCATCAAGCGCATCTTCATCCGCGTCCACCTTGTACAGTTCGAAGTTCACCAACTCTTGATTATTCACAACTGGTCCAACCCATGAAGGAGTACCTGTTTCGTCTGGATTACCATCCTCATCCAGTGGATACTCTAATACCAATTCATCAATAATAGCTTGAGAATAAGCATCATCTCCCTTGATAGCTTGAATAATATCTTCATTGTTGCTACCAAGTTGACCAGTCACATAAAATACAACCGGTTGGGTCAAACCAACATATCCACCCGGAGTTGTTGTTTCCTCCAAACGATACTTTCCAACCTTCAAATCAGTCCACGTAAACGCAGAGCTTCCATCTGCATGAGTCAAATTCATAGGCTTCGCCGTAATGTCGGCCCAGCTGGTCCACGTCTCATCGTCCCAAGCTGACGGAACTCCAATTTGTTCCAATGTAAACATCGCGTTTTGGAGGTTGTTTCCCTTGTTATCCATCTTTGTGATTTGCAAACTAGCTTGAGGCTTTGGCGTAATGTGAACTGGCACAACGTTTGTATTTATTCCACCAGGATTTGTAAGCTTAGTCATTACATTTGCTACGTTGTCAAAATCATGCTTCTGATCATCGGCGTCAGTGACGTAGGCGCTCACCTTAACGTCTAGGTCAATCGCAATATTTCCACCATTAAACTTTGCCGCAGCTAATCCTGCTGGTGTAAACTCCACTACAATTTTTTGTTTGGTCGTATCGGCAGGATCTGGCGTAATTGAAACCTTATAGTCTGTCTTTGGATCAAATGTTCCTCCGTCAGTGTTATACACTACCAACGACTTCGTTGAATTAACACTAGCAGTCAAATCAACATCTTCTAACGTGACACCCAAATCCAAGGTATCTGAAATTTCAAGTGTCTGTGGCTTAACTAGTGAATACGTACCAGTATCATACGTAGGCTGCATAATCCAATAATCAAACGTAAAGTATGGATCACCTCCAATAAGACTAGTTGATGTAATAGCTAAGTTCTTATTGTACAAGTCTCCGTAGCCTTCCTTTAGCTCTCCCATCGCAGCTGGCGTCAATGCTGCTGTCACGGCATTTTCACGTTGCTGGTAGAAACTAGTATCATAATCACCAGTCCACTTATCAGTAAAATCTTTACGAGTCTGGCTAATCAAACTAGCAGCCGCAGTGTCTCCTTCGACCATTTCTTGGTTTGCCTTTTGGTAAGCTGTTTGCGTGTCACCAGATCCAATATTGTCACGAGTGACCAACTTACGAGGAGCATTAAGTTGCATCGGCTTATTGTTGGCACAAGTCAACGTTTGCCAAGTGTTACCAGTACCCGTAAACATACGGAAGCTTTGTGCAGTTCCACTAGTCGTGTACGCTACTGATCCCATTGGGAACGTGTCCGTATCATCGATGTTATCTTCCCAGTTCCCTTGAACAGTAGTTGTTGTTTCCCAATCATAATTACCGTGAGCTGTTGAATACCACTTTTTGTTAACATCATCTCGAACCATGGCAGAACCTTCTTCTGCTCCACCAGGTCCAACGACTTGCCCATCTTCCCAGACAGTTTGGTTAATTGTGCCACCAAGTTTATTTAGCGGTGAAACCGTCTCAGCCCAGATTGATGTTGAGATACCCGTTTGATTTACATTCCAATGTGGAGAATTAGCTGATGTATCATTCCACGTTGTTGAACTACCAGCTCCAAAGTTATTCAAAGAATTGAAAGTGAACAGAGAATCAGAATCCGTCAAATCTAGTAGACTAGTAAACTTACGAGTTGATGAATCAACTGCGTAGAATCGAATTTCCATGTCCAGTGATTCAATGCCGTGATACATAACCCCTGAATAAATGTTGTTAGGCAAATCAATATAACGTACAGAACCCATCTTGTCGTGAGAAGGGTCAACTGAGATAACATTCGTAATAGTTACCGCTGCTCCCATTTCATGAACGTCACCATACGTATCAACATAATACCCAACATTGTCATAGAATAGTTCGAACTTTGCATCCTGCATGACAGTAGGATCAATATTGCTAGAAAATTCAATGTTGTAGGCCGCTTGATTATTATTACCCGTACCAGATGTCAGATATTGATTGTGATACTTAGTTCGATAAGCTTGCCCCGGACCATAATTTGTTACCGAACCACCAATATCTGCTATTGATGCATCAAATTTCTGGTAAATATTAATTGACGTATTGCCATTATTGGCATCACCACTTTTATGGTATGTCGTATTTGTAGCATCGCTACTCCAAATCTGGAAGTTATTGCCATTAGTAGCACCACCCGGAAGCGGCGTCGTACGATCGTCTGAATCAATAACGGCTAGTTGCACTTGGTCATCTGTGCTAAGTGTGGCGTCCAATGTTTCGATTGGGCCAGTAGCGCCACCTTTAGTAATAAATCCTGCATCTGACCCATCTATAACACGAAGGGACTTCTCTGATTGCTGTTCTTCCTTAGCAACCGCTTCAGTCACCGTCTCAGAAGATGAAGATTCCTTAGCAATTTCAGCAACCTTCTCAAACGCCATCGTCAAATCGACTGAACGATTATCAACTGGCAGCTTATTTTCACCATTCTTTTCGTCATATAGTCCCAACTCAGTAACCGGCAACGTAATATCGTGCTTATCTTCATTAGTACTAATGGCTGTCAAAATCAAATGCGTACTCTGTGACTTCAACACCGCATCCACGATACCCTCGCGCATGTCTAGTGTCTTGTCATCTTGCTTAATTTCAGCGTCCTTTAGGCCCGCCTTTTCCAAATCAAGTTTGAACTTAACTGTCTGCTCACTGACAGACATATCTGATCGATCAAACTCCAAATCCCACGTGGTCTTTGTCTTGTCCTGTGATGTCTTCAATTTGACATTCAGCAACTCGCTCTCATACACGTTCTGCGGTCCAGTGACCGCATGAATCGCGTCTCCCAAGGTACCCAGATTGGCGGCAAATGGCACAGCCAGAGCTGCCAAACCAATCAAAGCGCCTAACTTGCGGTGACGCTTCTTAATTGAAAAGCCTCCACTTTTTGTCATAGACGTACTCCCTA
>CAACWD010000080.1_pt1 | contig 14535 bp, 23 predicted proteins | sample 2275561 | NCBI WGS metagenome assembly CAACWD01 (sample SAMEA5312446, study PRJEB27640) | indoor metagenome | biome: indoor environment; feature: uncontrolled; material: polymer tiles stone | place: Germany | collected 2014-07-07
GAACGTCAGCATGTCTTGGCTGAGAATGCACAATTCTTGGTTGTTAATCATGCGTACTTGGCTGAATATGCCCAAGAGCTGGGAACGACTGAAGATTCACCATACTTGGTGATTGACGAAGCCCAGAACTTGCCAAATGCCGTTCTAGAACAAAGCCGTCACCAATTGCCATTCCAAGTTTGGTTGACGCGTGTTCAAAACGCGACGAATTTGATTTTGCGTGATAACGATCCCTCGATTGGGGTGATTTTGAATCGTTTAGTCGGTGGGCAACAATTGAAGTCTCGTTTCTTGCAGCAATTGGAAGTGCTCTCAAGTGAGTTGCCAAAGCTACAAGTTGCGTTCTATCGTCGTTTCTTGCTCAATGGGCATACACCAGCGACGGAAGGTCACTACGAAGTGGAACTACCGATTTCTGAGTTGGCACAGTTCTGGGTCGACCAAGGACACCACCTAACGAGTATGCGTCGTGCAGTCCGTGATTTGGGCGAATCGATGGATTATTTGTTGGAGCAATTCAGTAATACCAAGGACGCATTTTCATTGAATGACCGTCAACATTTGGCGGATTTCCGTCGTTTGCTAGAGAGTATTGCGAAGTATGAGCAACGCTTGACGACGTTCCAACAAGATTTGGTTGATTTTCCAGATGCGAGTGTCTTCTGGCTAACGGAAAATCAAAACCATGACAGCAGCAACTTGCGTTTGAGTGGTGGGTTGCTACACACCTTGGATTTCTTCAAAGACAAGGTTTATCCGCACTTTATGCCACCAACCATTGTCGGGGCAACGTTGTTTACATCAACGAAGTCAGGTTACCTATATGATCGTTTGAATATTGATCGTGATACGGTATTTGCTCATCGTTATCCTGAAGTGTTTGATTTTAAGAATCAAGCTGAATTGGTAATGGTTGAGAATGCGCCGTCTCCAACTGATCCAGGGTACGTCAGCTATTTGGCCAAGCAATTGGTGCAATTGACGACGACGGTTCAAGAAAACACGCTGGTGCTGTTTAATTCGTTAGACACCATTCAGCAAGTCTATAATCACATGCAGTCAAATCAAACTTGGCAGCAAGGAAATATGACGTTGTTAGCACAAGGTGTGACGGGGACGCGTAGCAAAATTATGAAGCGCCTGCAAAACGAATCACATATGGTTGTTTTGGGTGCCAATAGTTTTTGGGAAGGTGTCGACCTGCCCGGTGATCAACTCCGAATGGTCGTGATTGCGCGACTACCATTTGATCAACCAAATAGCGTGCTAGCTCGCGCCGAAGAAGCGGTCTTGATGGCACACGGTAAGCAACCGTTCTATCAAAGCACGTTGCCAAAGGCAGTGCTACGTTTGCGCCAAGGTGTTGGTCGTTTGATTCGCAAGCCGGATGATTTTGGTGCTGTGGTGATTTATGACCCACGTATCTTGACGAAGTCTTACGGAAAGACGTTGCGCAATATGTTACCGGAGGAAATGCCACAATATACGTTGGCTGACAATGAAGTTGTCCCAAAGGTGAAGCGATTTTTTGATGCGCATTAACGCAAGGTCTTTAATATTGCTGTAAAATTTGATACAGTAATAATTGATTTTGTTCTGTTCACGCAGAACTAACCAGAAGGAGCCACGACACATGGAAATGCGATCAACCGCTCGTTCAAGACGTCGCCGGCACGGATGGCGCTGGCTAATTGGCTTAATCGTTGTGTTAGTACTACTAATTGGTGGTGCTACGATTGTGTCGGTTGCAATGCACCCGGTTACTGCGGCGCGTGAACGAGTGACTGAATTGGCGGTTAAGCGAAATAAGATCACCTCAGCAACCCAATTTTACGCGGTTTCTCGTAACGACACGTACTACAGTGTGGTTGGTGAGAACAAGAAGCACCAAAAAATTGGTGTTATCGTAAAAGGAAAGTCAAAGAAACTCGTCACCGTTAAAATGGCTGATGGTGTTTCGGCTGCTGAGGTGCGACAACTTGTGAAGTCAAAGTACAACCCAAAGCGAATTACAAGCCTCGGGTTGGCAATCTATAAGCAAGTTCCTGTGTGGGAAGTCACGTTTATAGATCGACAAGGCAATTTGAACTTTATCACCTATCAATTTGCGGATGGTAAGGCAGTTCGGACCATCCAACATTTATAAGAGATTACACATCTAAGGGAGTTTAGAAGATGGATACAATTCGCATTGAAGACGCGAAGAACTACGTCGGCCAAGAGGTTCGATTGGGCGCTTGGTTGCGTAACAAGCGTGGTTCAGGAAAGATGCAATTCTTGCAATTGCGTGACGGTACGGCCTTTTTCCAAGGGGTTGTTTCAAAGGAAGCCGTTGGTGAAGAAATCTTTGCCAAGGCCAAGGCTTTGACGCAAGAAACGAGCATGTACTTGATTGGTACGATTCGTGAAGACGAGCGTTCACCATTCGGATACGAAATGCAAGTTAAGGATTTGACGGTTGTTGGGGAGTCAGAAGGTTACCCAATTACGCCAAAGGAGCACGGTACGGATTTCTTGATGGATCACCGTCACTTGTACTTGCGCCACATCCAACCATTCGCTGTTTTGCGTATTCGTAACACGATTATTGCTGCAACGTACGAGTTCTTTAACAAGGAAGGCTTCGTTAAGATTGATTCACCAATTTTGACGGGTTCAGCTCCTGAAGGAACGACTGAATTGTTCCACACGGAATACTTCGATACGGATGCTTACATGTCACAAACTGGACAATTGTATGCTGAAGCTGGGGCAATGGCCTTTGGACGTGTCTTCACGTTCGGACCAACTTTCCGTGCTGAAAAGTCAAAGACGCGTCGTCACTTGACTGAGTTCTGGATGATTGAGCCAGAAATGGCTTGGATGCACCAAGAACAATCACTTGAAGTGCAAGAGCGTTACATCGCTTACTTGATTCAAGCTGTTTTGGATCGTAACGAGTACGAATTGGACTTGTTGGGACGTGACAAGGAATTGTTGAAGTCATACACGCAATTGCCATACCCACGTTTCTCATACGATGATGCTATCAAGTTGTTGCAAGAGAACGACTTTGATGTTGAATGGGGTGCTGATTTCGGTTCACCTGAAGAGACGTTCTTGGCAAACCACTTTGCTAAGCCTGTCTTCATCACGAACTTCCCTAAGGAAATCAAGGCCTTCTACATGAAGCGCCACCCAGACCGCGATGATGTCGTTATCTCAGCTGACTTGTTGGCACCTGAGGGATACGGTGAAATCATCGGTGGTTCAGAACGTGATACAGACTACGATTACCTTGAGCAACGTATCAAGGAACAAGGTTTGGACTTGAAGGAATACTCATGGTACTTGGACTTGCGTAAGTATGGATCAGTACCTCACTCAGGATTCGGTCTTGGGTTGGAGCGTGCCGTTACTTGGATTACAGGTGAGGAGCACATCCGTGAGGCAATCCCATTCCCACGTACAATGAACCGTTTGTGGCCATAAGCTAAATACAAACGTTGATATACCGCTGGAAACCGTTGATATGACTGGTTTCTGGCGGTTTTTCATATCTATTTTTAAATGTCTGAAAGTGTGCAAAAGTATCAAAAAATTTGCGCCAATTTGCGCCAAAATAGGTGTTTTTAAAAAAATTTGCGCCATATTTGCGCCAAAAATCAGTCGATTTTACCAAGAATATTAAGCGTCTTTGCTTCTTCGCTTTGTTGCTTGTCACGTAGTAGATGGGCATATACTTGTTGCGTAATTGTAACGTTTGAATGGCCTAAACGCTTAGATGCATAATTAATGTCGACGCCTTTCGATAGTAAGTAAGAAACGTGCGAGTGACGTAAGCCATGAACGGAAACTATATTTTCAAAACCAAGTTCACGTTCAATTCGTTCAAGCCAGTGGTTATTGATAGTAGCCCAACGGCGGCCATCGAATAATTCATTGGCATCGTTCCATTCAGACTTTGCACTAATAAACGTTTCGTAGTTATCAAAGAAACGATCTGGCATAGCAATAGTGCGAATAGATGATTTTGTTTTTGGTGTTGTTGATTCGCCAGAACGTTGCTTGGTCTTTGTTACGCTGATATTGTGTGCATCAATAGCAACATCATCACGAGTAAGTGCTAATGCTTCACCCGCACGCAGACCTGACAATGCAATCAAATAAATCATGAATGACGTGTTCCACTTAATTAGCTTGTCGTTAGTTTCGATGTATTTAAGTAACTGGTTAAACTCATCAACTTGAAGGAATTTTTCATCCGCAGACTTGGAATCAGCGCCTGGTATAATAACACCATAGGTGGGGTCAGATAGTATTAAACCATCGTGAAATGCTTGTTCGATTACTTGTTTCATAATCTGGTGACGCTTAAGTACAGATTTACGTTTCTTGTCGCTTGAATAATCGTTCAAGAATGCTTGATACATTTGGCGAGTAATCTGATCTAGTGTTACATTCTTAAAATACACATCAACAACGTATTTGCGAACTGCATGCCATGATTCTTTTGTTGTTTCCTTGAGCCCAGCATCGAACCGTAATTGTTGATACTCGTCGAAATAATCGCTGAAAAGGGTAAGGGTGCCTTTTTGAAGTGTTGGCCTGCTATTAGCAACTGAGTATTCAGCTGCCCAAGCTTCAGCTTCCTTTTTGGTCTTGAAACCACGCTTACCTTTTTTGCGATATTTTCCGGTTGTGTCTTTAAATGATAGTTCAACGCGCCAACCGGTGTCGGTTTTATATACTGCCATTAGTTTAAACCTAACCTTTATATAGTTTTTTTGGACAGTTTAAAGACATGTCCAGGTCTGGTACAATAGAATACGAAAATAGGGCAGTGATGTTCTGTTTTGTTCGATACGCACACTTCTAGCTTGCCGGCGGGGGTGTGCGTGTTTTTTAGTTGGGTTCTTAAGTGCAAACAAAAACTCTTGAAAACTTAGCTAAAATAGTGTTAGTATGACCATAAGATAAATACGTTTACGTCCGTTCTCGTTATTTGTCGCCGTTTGAGAGTCCTGTTAGCGTCCGCTTTCAGGGCTTTTTTATTTTAGCTCAATCGTATTTGGGTTTTGAACGAAGCTGTAGGCAAGAAAATAACGGCGATAATCTGTTTTTTTAAGAACATCGTGTGGCACTGTATTTAACAGATATTCTGTAAATGCAGCGATTTCTTGAGGCTTGAATTCTTTGATGTGTTTCGTGATAAACTTTAGAGCCCTCGTAGTATTGCCTACTCCACGAGGTACTTGAGAATCATACATTTGAAATGGTGTTTGGTTATGATCCTTCATTGAGGTAAAAAGAGTTTCAGTATCTTTACTTATTGAGTAGGTGGGAGAAGACAACAAATTCTCTAGACTTGGGCGGCGTTGATTTAGTTGGCTCACTTTATCTTTAACCTGTTCGTATTTTTCATATGAAGTTGCGATGTCACTCTTGTTAGCCGACTCGATAATCTTTGCAACAGGAAATATTTCTTGAGATTGCTTCGAGTTAATAAAATCCAAAGCAAGAGTGAGTTTGAAATCTGCGACTGACTTAAGAAAATACGCTCGGATATAATCAACATAGTCCGGAATGCCTAATCCAAAGGCATTTTGAATGGTATCTGCTGAAGCAATTGCAACGGCAAGGTTTCGGTCAGCTATTTCATTTGGAAGCTTATCTAAGTCGATTGAAGAAACTAATACTGGCTGGCCACTATTATTGCTACCGCTCAAAATCAATGTTCTTATCGCGTCGCGATAACGTCTGATTTCGTTTGGGGAGAGGCCTTGCTTAATTGTCGAAAGCTTGCTGTACACTAATCCAAAGTTATCGGTCTTTAATTCAGTAAATGCGATTGTTGTATTTGAATATTGCATCGTATTCAATGCTTCTTTGATTGCGTTTTCGTTAACTGTATATGCTACGACACCGATTCGTTTCGCCGCCGCATCAGCAGAATAAGGCATATTTGCCGACAAATCAGATAACAAAGATTTTATGTTTTTATCAGTTAGTGAGTATCCAATAAATACAATCGGAGACTCTGTTAGTTTTGATAAAATTTTTGCATTCACAAGTGTGTTTGTTTTTTCGATGTTTGTATAGTCTGATTTTGTTATCACAATTGAGTCGGGTTGAGAAACAGAACCGTGAATTTTATATAATTCACCGTAATCTTCGCTATTTTGAAAGAGTCCAGAGCTGCCAATGTTAATCTTTATGTCGTCGTCCAGAAGAGATTCGATCAGCATGTCATAGTTAGTCGTTACGATAAACCGAGCCTTCATTAACATTGATTTAAGTGAATCTAATTCGTCTTTGTGCTCTTCGTTAGGTGTTAGATTCTTAAATATGTTTGCTACTTTAGTTTTAAAAGGTGACTGGTTCGTTTGATAAACATCACTGACTGATAGTCCTTCTATTGAAATTTGCTGCTTGAAGAACGCCCGATTGAACTGCGATTCGAGTTCTTCCGCTAAACGTGTTAATATTTCAAAATCATCATCTGCATATTCTTCTTTTAAAGTGAAGTACCTATCATAGAAAGTCTCAGTACCAAATGTCTCGCTCCAGATATTTTTGATTAAATCTGACCAACTAGGTGCATCAGAATAGTAACGCTTAGTTAATCCGGCTCCGGCAAAAATGATTGGATATTGATTTTCTTTAATCAAATCATCTAAGAACATAAAAATTACCTTTCTATCTCGACTTATGGTCGGGAATTTTTTGAAATTAATAAATTTAGCAGATATTTAGATCTGCTATAGTGCTATTATTAGCAACAATGAATAATTGATTTAAACTTTTAATCTACATCTAAAGCTTTTTACGTGAATCCTATCTGCACGTATGTATGCCACCTTAACGGGTGGCTTTTTATGTATCCCGCTGGGCGGGCAGGTACGCATACTCACAATTAGATAATCGCAGTGATAAAAGCTGCGAATCCAAATAAAATACCGGGCACATTTGCAATTACGATTGGCATGTCACGGGTATGACCGTCCGTCCCAAACAATCCGTGAATAGTCCACAAGATACAATTTAACATAGCTACAAAGGGCTGTATTGGATCACCTGCGTGACCTGATAGATTATCCACGATTTGTGGGATATATGAAACGTACATCAGTACAGACATCACACTAGCGATGCGAGCAATAAGAAGTAGTGATTTTTTATCTTCCATGTTATATTTTCTCCTTAATTTTATCTTCTAAGTAGTTGTGTCGTTGTACTGTGCTATAAAAAAAGGTAACCCTTAAGAGTTACCGTACAGGGTTGGCGTAGGTGCGCCCTAGTCGCTTTCGATAACTTAATGCTACAAATATGGCGTCTTTTATGTAAAGTAAAATTATTTAGGTAGATTATCCACCGCGTATTGAGCCTCTTCGGGTGTAAATTTATCGCCAGCCTGCGAGATTAGTTGATCATAGATGGCATCTGTGGACATCGCCATTGTCTTTTGATATGTCTTAGCAGACTCCAGAGCATTGTTATTATAATCTGCCTTTAGATTATCCACTGCATACTGCGCATCTTCTGGAGAGAATTTATCTCCAGCTTGTGCGGTTAGTTGGTCATAGATAGCAGTTTTTGACATGTGCATCATTCTTGAGTAAGTTTCTGCACTACGCAAAGCATTTTTTTGATTTTGTGTCGTTGTATCTTGCTGGCTGCTTGATGAAACACTAGATGATGAAGAGCTATATACAGAAGAGCTATATACAGAAGAGCTATCAGAATTCTTAGAAGCAGTCTTACTACTTGTATTGGTATTTGAACTACCGCCACCACCTGCAATAGCAATCAACACAACAACTAGTACCCAAAACCATACCTTTTTATAGAAGGGTTTCTTTGTCTTTTCCATGAAATATACTCCTTAAGCTTTTAACGTGATTCCTATCTGCACGTATGTATGCCACCTTAAAGGATGGCTTATTAAAATTATTGAAAAATACTATGAATTAACCCAGATGGACTTGAGATAATATCATCATCACTATCGTCTAAAGCAAGAAATAATTCATTTAATTTAGAGGTATCTTTACCTTCTGAATAGCCCAAACGAATTAAACTGAAAATTAGTTCTCGAGGGTCAGTCTCAGACTCTACTACAGGCCGCGCCTTATCACCGGTTAACTCGATAATAAGTGCTTGTAAATCAGCAATATTTTTCATGAAAATACTTCTTATCCAGCTTTTAACGTCATTCCTTTCTGGACGTGTGTTGATCAATCACAATCGACTATTAAAAAGAACTTCCTGTTTAGGAAGATAGTTCCTTTTTAGTCTTCTGCTTCCGCGCTATCAAATTTTTTAATAGATGATAGAAATAAAGAACCACCGATGATGGCAAGAATTCCGCCAATCCACTCCAACAAGGGAATAATAGCAATTGATCCACCAACCATCATTAAAACGCTAGGTGAATTGGAAACTACTGGAGATTTTTTAAACTGTACTACTCCCACAATCCCAAGAACAAAAATAGCTACTTTAATCATGAAAAATGCTGAGACAGCGAGATTTGCTGCCATCATACTTTGGTTCAAAGTGGCTGATACAGTGATGGGCGTAGCGAACAATAGAAGAATTCCACCGCCTAAACCGACAATCCCGTTTACACTAGCTAAATTTTTCAACTTTTTTGAGCCCATAAACAAACATACTCCTTAGCTTTTAACGTGACTCCTATGTGCACGTATGTATGCCACCTTAAGGGTGGCTTTTTTAATCTATCTCAATGCCTTTTTCTTTTAAGTTTTCAATACACTCTTTTAAATAGGCGTTGTCATGCTCGGGGTAAATCGGCGAAGTCAGAACTTCACTTGGTAGTGAAATATAAGAATCTTCCCTGGATCCACGGTACAAGGGGTCTAACCATAATTCGTTAGGTTTATACCCGCGACTTAACATCTCGTTCATTACTAATTGGTGATATTGAAATAATTTGTATGGTGAGTGGTCAAAGACGTAATTCACAGTTGCATGCTTCTTGCCCCAACCACCGCCACGAAGTGCACAACACTCTCTATGTTGCCCCAGCAATTGCTGACGAGGGAGTTTTGGGATTAGAGATTCGTGCCACAATCTCATATTAATGACTCCTTTCTAAATAACGTGGTTACTACGTCCAATTTTTAAAGAAGTAAAGATAGATAAAATCAACTATTGCGAAACCACCTATCAATGCAGCAGCTACGTATTTAAAATAAGCTTCTTTCAACTTAAAGTAAGCATATAGAGATATAGAGATTAGCAATAGTAATGTGTTGACAATGATTAAAATTATACGTAGCAAACGAATGCCTCACTTTCATGCTTGCATAACCGCTTCGCGGGCCATATCTTCAAAGTGCGATTGCAAGCCAAGATAGTTCATAAAGTCCAGCCAATTTCTACTTTCTACCGGGACATCATCAAACCAAAATGAAGCAATCATGCGTATTGCTTGTACATTGGCTGCACGTTCTGAAACTCTCATTATGTAAGGCGAAAAGTTATAAACTGCATCCGATTCCGTGTCACCATAAAGCAGGTGAGCTAGTTCATGAGCTAATCTGAACTCATATGCATACTGCGTACTTGAATTCGGATTCATGATGATCATAGATAAAAATGGTATTGCCATATCTGGACCATCGTCTTTTGTCTCAACATTAGAAACAGTTATATCATTCCGTCTTGCCACGTTGAGAAGATATTCTCTTAATTCTTTCATCATTCACCAAGCATCAATTTAGCCATTTCGTACAACTTGATTTTTTGCTCATCAGTTAGTTCTTTACCTTCAAAGCGAAGGGTAGGGCCTAACTTGTCTAAGACTTCTTCAAGATCCACGGGCATATAGTCCTTCTTATTACTGTGCATCTCATCAGTGTTACCTAATAGGTAGTCTACTGATACGCCGAGGACGTCTGCGACTTTTTTTAGGGAAGCTGTACTTGGCGTTTTAGTTCGCCAGTGGTAAATAGAGTTTGTCCCCAATCCCGAAGCGTCATTCAATTTAGTGAGTGAATATCCGCGTTTTTTGGCTAATTCTTTTATTCGTTCAAATGGCGTCATATCAACGTTTCTCCGTAATCGAGAAGAAAACATTAGCATTCGTGCATAAATAAATCGCGAAAATTTGTTGACTTATTAGCATTCGTGCGCAATAATGAATTCATCAAGTAATTGAGCAACAAAAAACAGACCTAAGATAATCAATGCTTTGGCGAGCGAATGTTGATATACAGGCGTTTATTGTGCTTTTTCGTATGCCCTTATATTAGCACTTGTGCTAAAAACGTGCAACAACTTGATAATAAAAAAACAGAAAGGGGATAAACATTATGCACAAAAATAAAACTCCTCATACCAACGATTTAAATTCATTCGTTGAAATAGAGGAGTATATGAAGTTGTTAAAATCACAAATACGAAAAAATGTAATTTTAAGCAACGTTAAGATGTGTTTGATTTTTATTAATTTAGCGGTGTGGAGTTATGTAGTATGGGGGCTAATGACCAAATAATATTGTGAAAATAGCAATTGCAATAGTGACAACCAATCCGATTAACCAACGGGTATTTGCTACATATTTTGTATTGATATCTTTTTGCAAATCTGCTTTTAATTTTTCAACGTCCTCTTTGAGAGCGTAATGACTTAATTCTCTATAAAAAGCATCAACAGTCAGTGGTGAAAAATTTTTAGACGAAGAGATGTTTTGTTTGGCCATTTTTAATCATCCATTTCCTTGAAATAAATAAAAGTGTTCTTAGTATCTATAACTATTTCATCTTCTACTAGCGAATAGATATATTCAAAGGATTTATCTGAAGGGATCTCTGTAACATCGCTTACCGCCGCAATATCAATTGTAGAGAAAGAATTAGTAATCGGTAATTTGTCTTGATGATTTAAGTTGATTTCATAGATGCATGTATCAGGATCTTTTCCATTAAATAACTGCAACTTATATGAATGTCCAATCTTCATGATAACTATTGCATGTATGTATATTTCGGTAGTGTTCATACCTTTTGGAATTTCGATAACGATTCTTGGAGATATATCATTGTCGTCAGCTTTGGATACAAACATAGAAGAAATGCTAGGACGTAGGGTCATTATTTTACCTCAATTCTTTTTGAAATAATTTTATCACAAATAAACAAAGGAGGCTGCAACATGACAGCAACAACAATTGAAGAAGAGCAAGATGCTCTAAAGCGCAAAGTAAAAAAGCGTATTAAAAATGAGCTTATGGACAGAAATGATATGACCCAAGGTGAATTAGCAGAATTAATTGGTGAGGGTGTTAGTCAAACCAATCGAGCAATCAATGGTGAGAATTCACCAAAGTCTAAGGCGATTCGTAAGAAGATTTTCACACTATTCAACATCACAGACTTATAAGGAGAAATAAACATGACAAACGAATTGATTAAGGTTCAAACGAACCAAGAAGGTGAGCAACGAGTTAGTGCTCGTGAACTGCACAAGGCGTTGGAAGCGAAGTATAAGTTTGCTCGCTGGTTCGATATTAACTCAAAGATGTTTGAAGAGGGCGTCGATTTTACAAGGGGACATGCAAGTACGGTTGTGAACAACGGTGCAGTTCGTATGTTAGATGATTACAACATGACGGTTGAAATGGCGAAGCATATCGCAATGATGAGCGGAACCGCCAAGGGTGCTGAAGTACGTAACTACTTCATCGCAGTTGAAAAAGAACACAAGGCGTTGATGTCAGACCCACGTATTCAAATGGCAATGGGCTTGAAGTCAGCTCAACTGATGTTAGACCACAAAGACAAGATCATCGCAGAGATGACTCCCAAGGCGTTGTTTGCTGACGCGGTATCAGCTAGTCAGTCATCAATTCTTATTGGTGAGTTGGCAAAGTTGCTTAAGCAAAACGGCGTAGATATGGGGCAGAACCGTTTGTTCGGTTATCTCCGTGAAAATGGCTATCTGGTTAAGCGACAAGGTTCAGACCGGAACATGCCAACACAGAAGAGCATGGAGCTTGGCTTGTTTGAGATTAAGGAACATAACCACATCAATTCTAATGGTGTGAACGTGACAACAAAGACACCAAAGGTCACTGGTAAGGGACAACAATACTTCATTAACAAATTCTTGGGTGATGGGAAATATCAATTGGAGGCATAGATATGGAAGAAAAGTTGAAGCCGTTGATTGGTCAGAAGGAAATCGCTGAAGAGGTGTTTGGTCATTCGGTTAATTGGTTTAAAGACCACTTACGTTTCTCCAATAAGTTTATGCAAAACGTACCGAATAAGACGCCTAATGCATACCGACCAACATATTTGCGAAGCGATGCAGAAAGATTTAAGAAGCTGAACGATTGGTATTAGGTTACATGATATTCGTCATATTCATATTGGTGATGTTTACAGCATGGTTGTTTGACTTCCTAGACACCCACGACATTCACTTGCGACCACATTGGGAGAAGAAGATAAAGGAGGCAACTGATGATCAAGACGGTTGTTAAGGCATTGGCTAACGCATTCGATGCGATTGCACTCATTGGACTTGATAGTCAAGTTGAGAAGCGTTCCAAAAAGGCAGCCGCCGATGTTGGCTGGGATCCAGATGAATATTGGGATGGCTTTGTTGAGTACAACAACTCACATCAATAACAATTGAATATGGGTCGCGCATCGCCAGATGCACATCAACCACTTACATGTAATATTTTTTCTCTTACTGTTTGTCTCTTAACAACATGTTGGTGTGTGTCTTGGGGTGTGCGACCCAGAAAGTAATGGAAATGAACGAGTTTACTCCAGAGATGATTTCACCGAAACAATTGTTTTCAATCTTCATCGTTCAAGGTATCGAAAACTTGTTCGACGAAGAGTTGGCTGAACAATTAGGAACTAGCGTGGCTTCGTTGAACATGATGCGTGAAGCAAAGTTTGTTGGCATCTCAGTGCCGCCTTGGTTGGCGTTGAATGTACATCGTCTTTTGTCAGAGAAGCACCATCTTATTGAAGCCACAAAACAAATATTGGAGGACGATCATGGCGGATTATGATATTGGATCAACAGGTGTTGCGCATTTGCATCACAGCTTTGCACCAGATAAGGAGTTTGACATCGAAGCAGAGCGTAAGCGCATTCTGCAACATAACGGTCGTTTGGAACGCCGTACTACTTGGGTAACACCTGGTGAAAATCAGGTGAAGAAAGATGAGTACGAAAGTCGGTACCAAGTGTTCAAGAAGATGCAAGACGCAGGTAAATCAGCAAGTGAAATTGCATCAGCTATTGGAGTGTCTAAGGTGACGCTGTCATCGCTTCGTTATCGTGGACGTTACCAAAAAGAAAACGCCTAACGGCTGCAACCGTTAAGCGCGAAAAGGGGTAAATCTGTTTAGGATGATTTACTCCTCCAGAGTACCACAAGGAGGTATGAAATGAAACACGAATTGCAATTAGAAGCGCAAAAACGTATGAATCGAGCCTTCAAGGCAGAACAACGGGATAACAATGACGGAACTGTTTCGGAGTTTGAAATGGGCGTTGCCAATGTTCTGAATTGGGTGGCTGACCATGTTTGATGAACTACTTGATCCACATGATGATGAAATGCCTTGGGGAGAAGATTTTGAAGGTGAAGAAGTAGCCCAAGGTACAGAAGGTTGGGACACAGATGAAGGATTTGTCCCAGATGAAAAAGAAAAGCTTAAGGCCTATATGGAATTAGTTGGGCATCGGGTAATAGCGGAGGATTTAAATGTTGCGACGAAATGAATATAACCCAGCACCTGAACTGATGGAATCATTGGCGAAAGTGCAATTGAATATGGTGCAACCAACCAAGACTAAGTCAGGTCACTTTGGTAAGTATGCTGACTTGGCTGATATTGATAGCGCTGTACGACTAGCGATTAAGTCATCTAGTGAGCCACTAGCTTACACGCAATCAATCAATACTGACATTGATTCAAATGGTAAGCGTATGGCGCAAATAGTTACAACGATTACCCACTCATCTGGTGAGTATATCGATGTGGAAGGCTTGCCTGTTGAGTTTGGTACAACGCCACAACAGATGTTGGCCAATACAACATATGCACGACGTGGAAGTCTGGCGGCTGCATTCGGAATTGTCGCTGATGATGACGACGACGGTGAGAACATCACGGCATTAAAGCAAGAGCAAATTAAACACGATAATGTTCGCAAGGCGATCATTGCTAAGTTGAAGGAAGTCTTGAAATCAGTACCAAAAGAGAAGCTGGAGCAAGTGTTCGCTACTGGAGGTATGACTTCTAAAGACAATAACGATACGCAACTTAACAAGTTGTCAGCCGACAAAGCTTCATTGTTAGCTGGTGCTGCCATATTCGCTAAGAACGACGCTGGTATCGAGTAATGGATATATGGGGGCGTATCACTAACATCAGCGGCAACAAAGTAACAATGTCGGTAGAAGATGCGCAAGAGCTGGCTATGTTGTCACTCTACACCTCAGAAGAACGACCACAGGCAGTTATTAGCATTGCTGATGAACGCAGTATTAGTCG
>CAACWD010000228.1_pt1 | contig 13460 bp, 9 predicted proteins | sample 2275561 | NCBI WGS metagenome assembly CAACWD01 (sample SAMEA5312446, study PRJEB27640) | indoor metagenome | biome: indoor environment; feature: uncontrolled; material: polymer tiles stone | place: Germany | collected 2014-07-07
AAGGGGGATAGCGTGGGTAACAATGAATGGATTGGCATCGACAATGCTCATCAAAATAATTTAAAAAACATTTCGGTCAAAATTCCAAAACACCAGTTAACAGTTTTTACAGGTGTATCTGGTTCGGGAAAGTCAACCTTAGTTTTTGACACTTTAGTTGCGCAGTCAAGACGTGAATTAAATGATACGTTCTCGAGTTATGTGCAACACATTTTACCAAAATATGGTAGACCGGCTGTAGATAACATTACTAATTTGCCAATAGCAATACCAATTGAGCAACGAAAAATGTCGGGCAACGTTAGATCAACAGTAGGAACGTATACTGAAATATACACATTCTTGCGTTTGCTGTTTTCTCGAATAGGACAACCTTTTGTTGGATATTCAGATGCCTTTTCTTTCAATCATCCCCAAGGCAAATGTGAAGTTTGTGATGGCTTAGGTTTTACTAAAAAAATTAATTTAACATATCTTGTTGATTTTAATCAATCACTTAATGAAGATCCAATTGATTTTCCAACTTTTGGAAATGGTGCTTGGCGTTGGAAACGTTATGCCTATAGCGGCTTATTTGATTTGAATAAAAAAATAAAGGATTATTCTAAAGAAGAACTAGATTTATTGTTATACGCACCGCAGCAAAAACTAGCGTCTCCTCCTGAAAAATGGCCAAAAACTGCCTTATATGAGGGTTTGTTACCGAGAATTAAGCGAAGTATTATTAATACTGATGAGGGGAAAAGGCATAGAAAGCAACTTGAAAAGTTTGTATCCACTGATATTTGTCCAACTTGTCAGGGCTCCAGATTGAATGCAAAGGCGCTAAGTTGCAAAATTGATGGGCATAATATCAGTGATTTAGTTGCAATGTCATTGGATGAATTACAATTATTAATTCAAAAAATAAGAAATCCACTGGTTCAGGATGTTAAAACACAGATTGATAAACGCCTAAATGCTTTGATTACGATTGGTTTAGGCTATCTTAATTTAGCGCGAAGTACAGATACGCTATCGGGCGGCGAAGCGCAAAGAATCAGAATTGCTAAGCATATCACAAGCTCTTTAAATGATGTGATGTATGTCCTAGACGAACCTAGCTCAGGCCTACATCCAAAAGATATTGAACGACTATATAAATGTTTGCGAGTCTTAAAGGATCAAGGCAATACGATTATTTTAGTGGAACATAACCCGCTGCTAATTCAGCGAGCTGACTACATCATTGATGTTGGTCCAGGTCCGGGAGTTAATGGTGGCAATGTTCAATTTTCGGGAACATACGATGAATTTTTAAAAAGCGATACGATTACCAGTGTTGCTATGCGTGAAAATGAGAGGTTGAATAATCATACTAATAGCAGCTTCAAAAAATGGCTGTCTGTTAGAGATAAAAATTTAAACACAGTACAAAACGTTTCTTTAAAAATACCACTTAATGCTTTGACTGTTTTATGCGGTGTGGCTGGATCAGGTAAATCGTCTCTAGCACAAATAGTAGCGTCAGAATTGATTCAAAGGGAAATCGATGTTATCAATATTTCGCAAAAGAACATTGGTATTAGTCTTAGATCAACTCCACTGACTTACTTAGATATTTTTGATGATATTAGGAAACTATTTGCAAGAGCAAACTCAGTTAGTCCATCGTTATTTAGTTACAATTCAAAGGGCGCTTGTCCGCGCTGCAAGGGAAAAGGCGTTATCGTTAATGATATGTACTTTATGGACGATGTCGTTTCTGAGTGTGAATTGTGTCATGGACAACGCTATAATCAGGAAGTTTTGCAATATGACTATAAGGATAAGACTATTGTTGACATATTGTCTATGACGGTGAGTCAAGCCGTTGATTTTTTTAGTGGTATTACACGAATAGCTACTGGTTTGCAAGCAATCTGTGATGTGGGTCTTGGTTATTTAAAATTAAACCAATCTTTGAGTACATTGTCAGGCGGAGAGTTGCAACGGATCAAGTTATCGAGCTACTTACAAAAGAAGAGTAGTGTTTATATTATTGATGAACCAACGAATGGGTTACATTTAAAAGATATTGATCATTTGCTTGAGCTTTTCGATAAGCTGGTTGCTAGAGGAAACACGATTGTCATTATTGAACACAGTTTGAAAGTCATTCGACAGGCTGATTGGCTGATTGAGATGGGTCCTGAAGGCGGAAAAATGGGTGGTAAAGTTGTTTTTTCCGGTACAATCGACGATTTGAAAAAATCAAATGATGCAATAACAAAACCATATTTATAAAAAATATGCATATAAAAAGCAGAAAAATATGATTTATTTTTCTGCTTTTTATATTTGGCTATTTATTCGATAAAAATTCTTTTATTGCATCAAATCCTAATTGTCGATTACCTGCTTGACAATGTTGATCACCACCAGACGCCTTGTCAAACATAATTGATTTAACGGAAGCAGCATTAATTAATTTGCTATCAATTTCTACTAAGCGGCTACTGGGAACATATTGATCATTTTCGCCAGCTAGTAACAGAACATCTTGATTAATAAGTGGCATAATCGGTTCCATATTATATTTTTGGAACTGTTTTAATAGTTCGTAAGGCGATTGAACGCCAACGTTTTCCATACCCTTATTGATTTTCCAATTTAAATCTAGATTATTGGCCATCATACTTTTGAACATAAGATTAACTGTTTTGGCATCTTTAGCAGCTAGCAGCTGTTCGATTTTAGTAATTTGATCATAGGGCATTCGAATACGTAATGCATCAAAGAAACTATAGAAAATATCAAATGCAACAACTTTGTCCAATCGTTTTTCAAATGCGGCGGCGCGCATAACTAAATATCCACCTAATGACATACCAACTGCACTAGCTCTTTTAAGGTTGAAATAATCTAATATGACGCTTACCGGACTTTCCCAATTATGTATCAGGTGAATTCCTTGACGCAACGCAGTTCCTTGACCTGGCCCATCAAAAACATAAATGTTGTAATCAATTCCTTTCAAAAATTTTGACATTTTGACCATCTCTTCCATGTAGGAATCATATCCGGCAAATAGCAATAGATTCTTAGTGGCGTTTGGTGTGACTAGTTTTACAATTGGTAGATACCCATTTTCATAAGGTACTTGATACCTTTCGTATTCAAAGTCGTTGAAGCCTTTATAAAAATTTTCTCGATACTTTCGATAAGCATTTTCATCTCGGGGATCCTCAGGTGACAAATAAAACTCAGAGGCTTGATAATAAGTTGATGCGACAGAGAAATCACCATCTTGTTCTCTTGCAATAGCTTTGTCGTTCCATGCTTTAAACCATGATTCTTCATCTTTTAACTGAGGAATGATACTTTTTAAATCTTCCTGTACTTTTTGATCATTTTCGTACTCATCATTGATGAATCGATTAATTTGTAAATTGAATTGTTCATTTTTAATATACTGTTTAAACATGTTGTTCCTCCTTCTTTTAAGTACATTTTGACATGATGAAGGTAAAATACAACTGGCAAAAGCGGTAATAAGGAACGATATCATACTGAAAAAAGAAAACAGTATGATATTATTGGTGTATAAATAGGAGGGTCAGCATTGTGTCAAAAGACAAAAGGGTTATCAAAACAGAAAAATTGATTACTGAAACGATGATGCGGTTATTGACGACCACGAGTATTTCAAAAATCACTGTTAAGAAAATTTGTGATCAAGCGTTGATTAGCAAATCAACTTTTTATGATCACTATGTCGACAAGTTTGATGTCATTGAAAAGATTGTTGATGTGTATGCGATGCAGTTTAATTGTGAAATCCAACAAAGATTTGAAGCAGTGCAGCAGAAAAATACCTTTGAAATCTTTAACAAAATTATTAAAGATATGGCTAATCAAGATAGTGATTTATTAATTTTAATGTCGCTTGAACAGGATGTACATCGTGTTCAAGATCGTTTTCACAAAATATTATACGATAATGCCCACGCTTTCTTGTCAAAACAAAAAATGAATAATCGTTTTTCAGTTGGCTTCTTATCCCAAATTTATGCTGACCTTGCATTAACTTCAATTTCTTTTACGTTAAAACATGCTGAGAACGAAAAGCTTCTTGAAGAGCAAACTGATTTTATGAATTTAATGCAAGAGGTGATCATTTCTAACGTTAAGCAGTAGACATTTTTTAGTAGCTGAAATAGCTAAGGTATGTTTATTTTGTCTATTCAATATTATCGCAGCTAGAAAATTATTAAAGCAAAAAAATAAAAAAGTACTGATTGATGTGTAAAGTTCATATCTATCAGTACTTTTTTGTCGATATAAATTGTTTCGGGGATGTGCTAGTTATACGTTTGAAGGTGTGGGAAAAATGTGTGTAGTCTTTAAAGTTAAGGAGCGTCGAAATGTCCATTAAGGAAAGTCGTGTTGAAAGTAGTAAGCGTTTTGCTTCTGTTATCTTTGTCTTAATGATGTATTGTTTGAGTGTTTCATTTGTTTCTTTTTTGAATCGTGTGGACAGGTAGTTTTGACTATATTTAAATTGTTTTGCAATTTTCACAATGGACAAATTTTCATAGATATGAATTTGAATATAGGTCTGCACTTCAAATATTAAATGACTTAATTTGCTATATTTTTTTGTTTTTACCAAACTAGTAAAATTGAGAAGAATATTTAATCGGACATTCTGATTAATAATGTTTTCCACAGAAGTGTGCTTTTCAATTGTATTAATCCACTGGTCTGAAAGTAAATAAGCTTTTTTATCATTTACGCCAGCTTGAATCGCTTCTCGTGTACACAGGGTTGCAATAATGATGAGCATATTTTTCTCATGGCGTAAGCGATTATTCTTCATTGCTAAGAAGGATTCGTATGCATTATGGATTTGAAACCGCTTGTAGGCATTTATGACAATTTGTTTGTCACCGGTTTTGATAGAGCTGAGCAATGTTTGTTCATCAGAATAGCTATGATGTGTTTGTAGTTGAGAAGAATATTCTAAAAGACTGAGGCTATCATTTGGAGGGGCAATATCAATCAAATCGTTATTTTCAGATATATCATTATTGATTATTTTTAGTATTGCACGATATCTTTGATAGAGCTTAAGTAATAGGTATGTAGATGAGTGACTTTCTGATGGCGTGAGTTTACCATACAGCATTAAGTAGTATTTTTTTATTGAAAATATAGCAAGTATGTCATCATCGTCAGGGTGATTAAAATTCCTAATTGGATAAAATAGTATTGCAGATGGATTGTCCAAAATTTCATCATTAAAATGCAGTTCGTCATCAAACTTCATCAAGAGTTTTTCGTCGCCAAATATCACATTACAATGCGTGTCTTGCATAAATATTTTTTCATCAAGCAGTTGCTGAATTGATTCCAAAGTTTCTGTTAACATACTTAACCCCATTTTTCACAAAAAAAAGTTAGAAATTACAATTTCTTTTTCAACGAAAGATTTATTATTCAATTATAGTAAGCGCTTACAAAAAAATCAAACAATACTACTCATCTAATTTATGAAAATTGGATTTTTGCAGGAGACATTGTTGGAAGATTTTTTTGTTCCTAATGGGCGTACTAAACAATGTCTGATAAAATTGATCGTTATTATTGCTTTGATAGGTTATGGTTATTGGTTGCTTACTACCATGGATGCTCCAAAAAAAAACATTTTCAATGATGTGTTGCCATCTAAAGAAACAGCTGCAAAGGATTTAGAAATTTTGAATATCGCGATAATGCTTGGACAAACAGGCGGCCATGGTTACGTAGGTGCAACTGCTATTGTATTTGCCTTCATTGCATGCATATTTATTCAAATAATTCGATCCACAAAGTAGTAAAAAGGTGAAATCTTCTGGAGGAAAAATGAAAGTTAAAATAGAAAAACGTCAAAATGAGACTAAAATCAATCCACGTTTACATGGTCAATTTATAGAATTTCTTGGTAATGCGATAAATGATGGTATATGGGTCGGAAAAGAAAGCAAAATTCCAAACATTAATGGGATGCGGTTAGATGTCATTAACGCCTTGAAAGAAATTGAACCTCCAATTATAAGGTGGCCAGGTGGTGTATTTGCGGATCATTACAATTGGCAAGACGGGGTTGGGGAAAAAAGGAAAAAGGTATTTAACGAAGGATTCGGAACATATAGCGTTGAAACCAATGAGTTTGGTACGGATGAGTTTCTAGAATTTGCGTCACTGATTCATTCTGAACCATGGATCAATGTTAATTTATTAACTGGTTCAGCTCGGGAAATGACTGAGTGGATGGAATATATTAATCGTAAGCAGTCAACGTATTTATCAAAAAAGAGAAAAGATTCTGGTCATGAAAAACCCTATGATGTAAATTATTGGGGAATCGGGAATGAAGTTTGGGGTGGTGGAGGCATGATGACCCCCGAGCAATATGTTGCTGATTACCGAAAGTACGCAACGGCGGCACCAACATTTGCATTGAATCAGTTTTCAGAGGATTCGCGCTACTTCATTTTGAGTGGTGCCGATGCTAATAAACCAAAAGAACGCCGTTATTGGACTAAAAGTGTAATGAAGGAATTAGCAAGGGCTCGTCCACCAAAAGTTGATGGTTATGATTTGCATTGGTATAACTGGTACCTGGGTAATGAGTTTTCCGCCTCAGCAACAGATTTTAATGCCAACGACTGGTATCAAGTAATTAAAGGTGCGACAGAATTAGAAGATATCCTTAAAGAACAATACGATTTGATTCAAGATGGTTTGGATCAACTGCCAGAACCTGAAGGAGAGTTTGATCAAAAACTAGAGAAAATGGATCTGATTTTAGGTGAGTGGGGCAATTGGTATGGGAGAGCTTTTTTTGAAGCGAAGGCACTGTATCAACAAAATACAATGCGCGATGCGATAACAACTGCAATCGTTTTAGATATTCTTCATTCTAATGCTGATAAAGTTAAAATGGCTAGTATGGCTCAGACAATTAATGTGTTAAATGCATTAATATTAACTAACGGTGAACAATTTGTGCTAACACCAGTATATGATATTTTCAAGATGTACAAAGTGCATAGAAATAATGATGTTCTAGATGTGACAATAACAGATGAGAATAGTGATCACGTTAAGTTTTTTGCATCAATAAATGACAAAACAATTTACTTAAATGTGATTAATTTTGATTTGACTGAAACCATCAGTGTTGACATTGATTTACCAGGGTTGGTACTTCAGTATCAAAAGGAGGAGTTAGCGGCCAATGATATGCATGAAACCAATACGTTCGAGGATCCTAATCACCTACGTGCAGCGATTGTTGAACAGCGTAATAATGTTTCTGCGAATGAGTTATTTGATATTAGCATAAAGCCAATGTCAGTTTCTGTATTCAAAATTGTATTAGGTTAGTCTAAAGTTAAACTATTTAAAGAATGTGAAATAGTTGGTGTATTTCCGAAAAGTCAGAAAAAGATTGAGACACCCGTCTCGATCTTTTTCATGTTAAAATAACGTGGACAGGAGGTCTGGTATGGTAACGATACAAGATATTGCAAACAAAACTGGTGTGGCTATTTCAACAGTATCACGCGCTTTAGGGGATTCCCCAAAAATAAGTTTAAGAACTAAAGAACGTATCAGAAAAGCGGCGCGTGACATGGGTTATACACCTAACTTTGCTGCCAGAAACTTAACGCAAACTGAAAGTAATACGGTTGGCGTTGTATTTCAACCTCAATCAGAAGGTAATACAGATAATGACTTTGCCATGCAAATTCTATTTGGTATTAATGCGCAATTAATTGCGCGTCGTTATTTATTGACTACAGCTACGGGCAGCAATTGGTCTGAGGTGTTTAATGCAGTTAAAATGATGGTTGAAGCCGGACAAGTTCGACGCTTTATTTTACTATATACAGTCGAAAATGATCCAATTGCCGAATTGCTTCGTGAGAATCATGCACGTGTTGTAGTTACAGGTGAGCCAGAAATTGCTACGAATATTTTGTATGTAGATAACGATAATCGCAAAGCAAGCGCTGAAGCTACCAAAAACTTAGTGTCTAGTTTTCAGTTAAAATCACCAGTTTTTGTCAGAACGTTAGCTGATTGGCGCTTTGAAGATAATCGAGAGTTGGGTTTTCGTGAAGCACAAGAAGAAGGTGATGTTTTATCTTTACCCTTGGAATTCACGCAACAAAAGCAGGTCTTACAGAAATATTTTGAGCAACATCAAACGGTTGACGGAATAGTTGCCAGTGACGATAAACTTGGTTATTTGGCACGTAATCAAGCACAAGCTCATCTTCCCAGTCATCCTAAATTGCCGACAATTGCATTTAACTGTTCTGAATACGCCCGCTTGGGAGGGAAAAACTTTTATTCTGTTGATGTCTTACCAAGAACTCTTGGCAGTGAAGCAGTCCGATTGTTATTTAATGACCAGCAATCGCCACTTGAGAAAACTGAAGCTAGCAGCGTCATTGTTCCGTATCGTATACCAAAAATAGGTGAATAATAATGACAAATTTAAATGATGTTGCGCGCAATGCACACGTGTCTAAAATGACAGTTAGTCGTGTAATTAATCATCCCGAACGAGTTTCAGATGAATTGAAAGAGCTTGTAGAGAAAGCAATTCAGGACGTTGGATATGAGCCAAATCGCATGGCAAAAGCGCTTGTTAACAAGCGCCATTATGTGATTAGATTTTTACTCTTAGAGGATGTCACAACAGTTGAACCAAATTACGCCAAGCTATTGATTCATATTGCTAATTATCTCCAAGAGAGCGGCTACACGCTCGAAATAAGTACCGATTTAGCCGCCAGTACAAACAATATTGACGGGATGATTGTTAGTGGCTGGCGTCAAGCGGACTTAGAGGGTTTATCATTAGTGACCGTACCAATTATTTTGTATGGTGTGGCACCGGAAAATTCACGTCTTTCTTATGTTGACGTTCATAATAAACAAGGAATTGAGATGGCAACGCAATATATGATAGACAGAGGTTATCAGGATATTTGGTACATTGGAATTGCAATTGATTTACCATTTGCTAAGCAGCGGGCGTTAGGCTATCGTTCGGTCATGAATAAGTATGGTATGAGTCAAAAAGTTTTTGCTACAGAAAACCATGCCCACTCGGCGGATATATTGATGACGAATATGGTGACAAGTATTCAATCAAATACTGGTTTCGTCTGCGCGACAGATCGCATTGCTTTGGGTGTTGTCAGATCCTTGACACGTATTTATGAAGTGCCAACTGACTTTGGAGTAATTGGATTTGATGGTGTATTTATTGACCAAATTTCCTCGCCACAATTAACGACAATTAGGCAACCGATTGCATTAATTGCAAAGAAATTGGTCGAGGAGATAGTAAACCGAGTTGAGTCTGACGAAGAAAATACCAAAATTGAAGTTAATATTAAGCCAGAACTAATTATCCGCGATTCAACGCAATGAAATGATGTTACCGCTAACATCGGGCAAACGCTTCCAAATATTTATCTACTGCTTTATACTGTTCAATGTAAACGGTTACAAAAATAATATTTTGGAGGCAGAAATAATGGATGATAAGCATAAAGGGCAGGGATTGCCTAATTTGCCGCTTAGCACAATTTGGATGTTAAGTTTTGGGTTCTTAGGTGTGCAAATGGCTTTTTCCTTGCAAAGTTCACAAATGGGAAGAATTTTCCAAACATTGGGTGCTGACCCAACAAAACTTGGTTTTTTCTTCATATTGCCACCTTTGGCTGGACTATTTGTCCAACCCTTGGTTGGTTACTTTTCAGATCGAACATGGACCAAGCGTTTTGGACGACGCATGCCATACTTGTTAGTTGGTGCATTAGTTTCGGTTATAGTAATGTTCCTGTTACCAAATTCTGGTAGCTTTGGATTTTCTACAACCGCAGCATTATGGTTTGGCGCAATAACGATTTTGTTTATGGATCTTAGTTCAAATGTGGCTATGCAACCTTTTAAAATGGTTGTTGGTGATATGGTTAATGAAGATCAGAAATCATACGCCTATTCTATTCAGAGTTTCTTATCAAATACAGGTTCTGTACTAGCCACAATTTTTCCTTTCTTGTTAACAGCAATTGGGGTTGCTAATACTGCTGACAAAGGACAGGTTCCAGCTTCGGTTATTATTTCCTTTTACGTTGGTGCAGTTGTATTAGTTGTCTTCTCATTAGTTGCGGTATTCAACGTAAAAGAATACGATGACGCAACTTACGAGCTTTATCATGGTTACGCATTAAACACGCCAAATGATAATGATGGTGGGTTTTTAACTTTATTGAAGCGCGCACCAAAAACATTTTGGATGGTTACTGTGACACAATTCTTCTGCTGGATGGCTTTCCAGTATTTGTGGACATACGGTACAGGTGCAGTTGCAGATAATGTCTTTCATGCAACCGACCCAACAACAGCAGGTTATCAAAATGGTGGAAACTGGTTTGGAATTTTGTCGGCGGTTTATGCAATTGCTGCCGTACTCTGGTCGTTAGTACTGTCTAAAATTCCGGCAGAAAAAAATAAATTTGGCTATGCTTTGTCGCTTCTATTAGGGGCAACAGGATTCATTTCAGTTTTCTTTATCCATTCACAATATCTTTTAATTGCATCTTTCATTTTGATTGGTATTTCATGGGCAGGGATGATGGCTTATCCATTTATCATGGTTACTAATGCATTGAACGGCGATCACATGGGCACTTATCTCGGGCTATTCAACGGCTCTATATGCCTGCCACAAATTGTGGCGTCAGTTGCAAGTTTTGTTGTATTTCCAGCATTAGGATCACATTTTCCATCAATGATCTTAGTTTCAGGGGTTTTGATGCTATTGGGTGCAGTTAGTGTTGGTTTTATTAAAGAAATTCATAGTAATCCAGTGAATGCACATTAATATAGTAATAACGTTACCGTAAAGAAGAAAGAGGCATAAAAATAATGAAAAGAATTTTTGAAATTAACCCTTGGACAGTCGTAACGCACGATTTAAATCCTGAAGACAAACGCCTACAGGAATCTATGACAAGTTTGGGAAACGAATATATGGGCATGCGTGGTATGTTTGAAGAGGTTTATTCAGGCGATACACACCAAGGTATCTATATTGGAGGCGTGTGGTTTCCAGATAAAACAAGAGTTGGCTGGTGGAAAAATGGTTACCCACTTTACTTTGGAAAAGCTATTAATGCTTTGAATTTTGTGAAAGCAGACATTTATATTGATGGTCATCAAATTGATTTAGCCAAGAATGAATTTCAGGATTTTGAAGTATCCTTAGACATGAAACATGGTGTTTTGAAGCGTCGATTTACAGTCTTTGGCGTTGAAGTTCAAGTATCACGTTTCGTTTCAGCCGCGTTTAAAGAACTAGCCGATATTCACTATACCTTTACATCCGTGGATGGATATAAGCATAACATTCGTTTTGATGCTAGCATTGATGCTGATGTAGTCAATGAAGATGCTAATTATGACGAAAAATTTTGGCAAGTTTTAGATGCCGGTAATGATGTTGCATCGTCATTTATTGCCACACAAACCATTGAGAATCCATTTGGTGTACCACAATTCACAGTGGTTGCTCGTCAAAGTTTCATTGGTGGCGAAAAACACGGCACTAATCGTGGAACAAAAGAAGTTACTGATAACTTTGATATTGAGGTACCAACTAAAGGCGTAGTAAATTTTGAAAAGCGTGTTATCGTAACCACTTCTCGAGATTACGATAGTTTAAAAGAAACGATAGATGCTGGGACAGCGTTGACGAACAAAGTTTTAGAAAACTCTTATCAAGAAATATATGAAGACCATGCGCAAGAATGGTTGAAACGGTGGGAGAAGGCTGACGTTCAAATTGAAGGTGATGATGCTGCGCAACAAGGTATTCGGTTCAATTTGTTCCACCTCTTCTCAACTTACTATGGTAACGACCCACGGCTAAATATTGGACCAAAAGGCTTCACCGGTGAAAAGTATGGTGGTGCAACGTACTGGGACACAGAAGCTTTCGCCATTCCGGTCTATCTAGGTGTTGCTGATCCATCAGTTACAAGATCACTATTGCAATACCGTTTTGATCAACTTGATGGTGCCTTTCATAATGCTAAACAACAAGGCCTAAAAGGCGCGCTTTATCCAATGGTGACTTTTGATGGTATTGAATCTCATAATGAGTGGGAAATAACATTTGAAGAGATTCACCGTAATTCAACTATTGCTTATGCGATTTATAATTATACAAATATTACTGGAGATCACTCATGGTTAGACGGGGATGGGGCGCAAGTACTTTACAGCATCGCACGTTTCTGGGCTGATCGCGTTCACTATTCAAAACGCAATAATCAGTATATGATTCACGGTGTCACTGGACCTAATGAATATGAAAATAATGTTAATAATAATTACTACACTAATTGGATGGCTAAATGGGTATTACAGTATTCGCTTGATCACTATGACGAAATTAATGACAAGCAAAAGGCAAAGCTAGCTATTACCGATGAAGAGTTGGTTCAATGGCAAGATATTGTTACCAAAATGTATTTGCCAGAAGCTGATGTTGATACAAAAAATGGCAAAAAACATATTTTTGTACAACATGATACATTTTTGGATAAAGATTTAACCCCAATTGCTGATATGCCACAAGATATTCGTCCAATCAACCAAAACTGGTCTTGGGATCGAATACTACGGTCGCCATACATTAAGCAGTCTGACACTTTGCATGCAATGTTCTATTTTCCTGATGCCTTTACTGAAGAAGAGAAACGTAACAATTTTAACTTTTATGAGCCATTGACTGTGCACGAATCATCATTATCACCGTCAGTTCATGCGATATTGGCTGCTGATTTACAAATGGCTGACAAAGCTGTTGAAATGTATGAACGCGCTGCGCGATTGGATTTGGATAATTACAATAATGATACTGATGATGGGTTGCATATTACTGCGATGACCGGTTCATGGTTGGCAATCGTGCAGGGATTTGCAGGAATGCGAGTACGAAATGACGAATTACATTTAAAGCCATTTTTGCCTAAAAATTGGACAAAATACGCGTTCCGTCTGGTTTTCCGTGGTCATGTTTTGGAAGTGACGGTTGACAAAGAAGGTGCAGATGTCCAACTAATTTCTGGTGACCCACTTACGATTAATTTATTGGGTAAACAAGTCACATTAACAAGATAACAAAGAGGAGGACGAATCAATGCAAAAATTCAAAGATATTAAGGGATTTGCTTTTGATTTAGATGGGGTCATTGCAGACACAGCTCGATTTCATGGACAAGCTTGGCATCAGACTGCTGATGAAGTCGGCACAACTTGGACACCACAATTGGCTGAATCACTCAAAGGTATTAGTCGCATGGAATCATTGCAAATGATTTTAGACGCTGGTAATCATGCGGATGATTTTTCACAAGCTGATA
>CAACWD010000259.1_pt1 | contig 13432 bp, 10 predicted proteins | sample 2275561 | NCBI WGS metagenome assembly CAACWD01 (sample SAMEA5312446, study PRJEB27640) | indoor metagenome | biome: indoor environment; feature: uncontrolled; material: polymer tiles stone | place: Germany | collected 2014-07-07
ACATGAGCTATTCATTGAACTGGGATTTGGATCCCATCTACCCTGGTGGTATCGAATCACCTGAGTTCGCTGCCAAGCTAACTTTACTCGATCAACAAATTAAGCAATTCGCGTCTGACGTGACTGCTTACGACCGTTTCACAGACACGGACTTCAGCAAGCTCGTCGCTTTGGTGAACGACGCGCAAGTGATTCGTTCAGGTTTGGGCACAGTGGCGCTATTCGTCAACGCCCTTTACTCAGCCGACTACACGAACCCGGTTTACCGTCCCTACCAAACGAAGGTCTCACACTTGGAAGTTGCTTACCAAGCCCCATTGGACGCCTTTGCGAAGTTGTTGACGTCATTTGATGATGAGACATTTGCTAAGGTCAGCACGTTGCCCGGCATCGCTGAAGTCGCCTTCCACTTGAACGAGTTGCGCGATGACGCTGCTCGCTTGTTGGATGACCGCGCCGAAGAATTGCTCAACAAGTTGCGTTTGGACGGATTGCAAGCCTGGTCAGAGCACTACGACACCATCTCATCTGGACTTTCAATGACCTACACGGATGAAAACGGCGACGAGCAAGCTTTGTCTGCGGGACAAGCTTTGAACCAATTGGACGGTTACCCAGACAATAAGGTGCGCGCCAACATCATGGCCAACTACGAAAAGATGTGGGGCAGCGCCGAAAACTTGGCCGCCGATACGATTAACCACTTAGCTGGTGCCCGATTGACGGAACAAGTTGCCCACGGTTACGAAAACCACTTGGATCAACCACTAGAGTTGAACCGTATGTCACGTGAGACATTGGACGCCATGTGGCAAATGGTCGATGACAACAAGCACATGTTTAAGGCGTACTTCGATCGCAAGAAGGACTTGCTTGGTTTGACGGAGCTAGGTTGGCAAGACCAAGTCGCCCCTATCACAGATTTGGGTGACTACAAGCCAAGCACATTGTCATATGATGAAGCGGCTGCGTTCATTATTAAGAATTTTGGCAAGTACTCACCTAAGATGGCCGCATTCGCGCAACACGCGTTTAAGAATCAATGGATTGAAGCGGAAGACCGTCCTGGTAAGACGCCAGGTGCCTGGATGGAAAGTGTGCCTGACATTCACGAGTCACGTATCATCACGACGTTTACAGGCTCTGTGAACGATGCAGCGACGATTGCCCACGAAATCGGTCACGGGTTCCACTCTTCAGTCTTGACGGACTTGCCAGTTTGGCGTGATGGTTATGCCATGAACGTTGCTGAGACCGCTTCAACGTTTGCTGAAATGCTGATTGCGGATGCCAACGTACAAGCGGCCCAATCAGATGCGGAAAAGGTTGTCTTGTTGGATGCGAAGATGACGAACCCAATTGCCATGTTCTTGAACATCCACGCCCGTTTCATCTTTGAAGACAACTTCTACACAGAGCGCAAGCAAGGCTTCGTCCCAGCTGCGCGTTTGAACGAATTGATGGACGAGGCACAAAAGGTGGCCTTCGATGGTCTTTTGGATCACCGTCACCCACACTTCTGGTCATCAAAGTTGCACTTCTTCATTGATGACGTGCCATTCTACAACTTCCCATACACGTTCGGTTACTTGTTCAGCCAAGGCATCTATGCTTGGGCCCACACGCAAGATAATTTCGAAGAGGCTTACATCGCCTTGCTTCGCGATACGGCCAACATGTCAACGGAAGAATTGGCCCAAAAGCACCTTGGTGTTGATTTGACTAAGCCAGACTTCTGGCAATCTGGTGCTGATTTGGTTAAGAAGGACATCGATGAATTCTTGGCTTTGTCAGAGCAATTTGTAAAGTAATGCCAAAAACGCCTGCATTCAATTCAGAATGCAGGCGTTTTACTATGCTTATTACTTCTTATCCAAAATCATCTTTGACGTTAGGATGGCAAGTGATACTGCCAAGCCCATTGGCATCAAAGCGGTGTAGTCCAAGTGACTCACTTCGAACATCATGAACAAGGCCATCAATGGCGCTTGTTGTGAGGCTGCTAGCAATGCCGTGGCACCGATAACGGCGGCTTGGGCAACTGATGCACCTGGCACCATCATGATGTAACCGAAGCCAAGGATGGCACCGAATGATCCACCAATACCGATTGATGGTGCCAACGTACCACCGTAGGCACCGGCCTTCAATGTGAAGACCGTAATGGCAGCCTTAAGCAACATCCCAATCAACAAGACACCAATCACCTTCGTGCTCGTGCTGTTAATGGCGAACTCAGCCAAACCACGTCCATTTCCCATAATTTGTGGGAAGAAGATGGCGACCACACCGGTTACGGCTGCAGCCAATGGCAATTGCCACAAGACTTGCACTTGCTTAGCCTTGGCCTTACCGCCGGCCCATTGGAAGGCCTTGCGGAAGTATGCACCCGCAACACCCATCAATGGTCCAACGACAATCACGAATGGAATCATCCCCAACGTGAAGTGCTTATCAGGTACAAAGTAGTATGGGTGGAACCCGTGGACTGACATACCCACCCACATGGCAATCGTTGACATCGTCAAACTGACCGCAACTGAACGCTTTGACACGTTCTTGTGCAAGATTTCAACGGCGAACAACATACCAGTGATTGGCGCGATATAAATACCGGCGAAACCAGCACCCGCAGTTGCTGCAATCAACAAGCGACGGTCGTCAGCCGTTAGTGAATCCATGTGCCAACGGCGGAGTAGCTTCTCCCAACGTTGGGCAAGCAAAGCACCAAGTTCACGAGGTGCCAATTCACGTCCAACTGATCCACCAGTTGCTACGTAGAAGACTTGCGTCACGGCGTGGACAACTGAAGGCCAGAATGGCATCTCATCCCCATCCATCGCCTTGTTGATTCCAACCGTTGGCTTCATCTTCGTTTGCACAATGAACCAGACAATCGCCGCAATAATTCCACCAATCAATACTGATAAAAAGCGTTGTCCGCCAGCAATGTGCGTTGAAACTGGCATCAGCGTGTTTTCTTCAAATCCCAAGAAGAAGTGCTCAACCAGTTCCAAGAACAAGCTGAGCAACACTGAACTTAACCCTACAACAATCCCCAAAATAACGGTAGATAGCGCCAAGACCCCCATCTTGTGGCGCTCGCTGTAAGTTTTCTCTTCCAAAACAGTAACCTCATCTCAAATAATCGTTTACAAAAAGTTATTATAACACTGATACAACGTCCTCACATGCGGACCTATTGAACAAAAATAACCGTTCAAGCTTACAAGTTTGAACGGTTATCGGGTTAAATCTCTTCAAAATCAGCGTCAATCGCAGTTTCCATGCGACTAATCACCGTACGCAAGACATTGTTTTCGCCCAAATACAACGCTTCCTTCATGCGGTTGTACTCAGACGTTGGCAACATCACAACGCTCTCCTGTTCATCAGTTTCAATTTCATAAGCTACCTTGCGTTCAGTCACATCACGCAACAAGTCAAACAAATGCGCCTGAGCAAAATCTACTGTTAGCTTCTTCATGTTAATCTACCTCCGAAAACCTCGAGCAATCTTACTTCACTAAATAGACACGCTCATCAATCAAGTCGAATGATTGGTGGTGCGCGTTCAATGCGGGTACTTCTTCTAACTCGGCTTCGTGCCAGAAGACATCCGAGTCCGTTGCCCCGTCCTTTTCACCAATCACGATGAAATCAAAATCAAAGCGGTATTGGTTATCACGGATGTATTGCAACACCTGCCAATCTGCATCGGTTGTGTCTGGCGCCCAACTCATAATAACCGTTGAGACATTCTCACCGTACATATCCAACGCTGCGATGGCATCCATGTTTTCCACATCCGTCACCGGCTTAGCAGATGTTGGATCTGGTTGTGTGCGCCAATCCTCGTTGTCCGTCGCAATAATCTTTTGTTCCGGCGCAATCGCCTTCAAGCCGGCTGAGATATACCCATGACCAGCCATCAACTCCAGCACCGGTTGGCCGTCGGTGTAGACAGACAAGTCACGCACAAAGTCACTTGAGACAAAGCCGTACATGCTGAAGTATTCGATTAACGCATCACGTAAATGGCGAAGCAAGAAGTCGATATCTTCTAATGGTTCCGTTAACTCAAGCCAGAGCGCATTCCCAGCATCCGCGTTATCTGGGTATTGCGCCAAGACGTAATGTTGCAGTTCTGGAATGACTGACTCTGGTACTTCCATCGTTGGCAATGCAGCTGGCAAATAACCCGCATTCAATTGTTCAAGCGTATCAATCGCTTGTTGCATGAGGTTGGCCATCGTGGGGATGTTTTGGTAACGGTCTAGATATGGCAACAGCTCACCAAGGTAGTCCATCTCAGTGAGCTGTTGGCCAGACCCAAACCGAATTGCTTGGTTTGTTGTCATGATAATATCCTCTAGTTAGAACAGGCTTTCTTGGTGGTTGCTACGCACATCATCCTCCGGCGTGTATGATACCGGGTTCAAGTATGAGTTAACATACTGGAAAATGTCGAAACGTTGCTGGTCAGTTAGTGGCTTACCGTTAAAGTCGATTTCCTTACCTGACAAGAACAGCAATGACAAGTCAGTCTTTTCTGACATGGCACGGCCGACCAAGAAATCCATTGAAACATTGAAAAAATCCGCTAGCTTTCGAACTTCAATGTACGAAGGCGAACGGTCACCACGCTCCCAGTTTCCGATTTGCGCAGCTGTATTTGGTTTTTGCCCTGGTTCAAGGTGCTTATTCATCTCTTCAGCCAAGGTTTCCAATGTGATGTTGCGGCCTTTGCGCAACTCACGCAGACGATCTGGAAACATGTGCGTCGTTCTCCGTTTTCATAAAGTAAATTGGGCACGCTAAAAGCCCTAATATATTTCTATTCTAACGAACATTAACCGATTTTTCCACACCCAAATTGTGGAAAACCACTTATTTTATCCACACGCTGTGAATTACGGCTTAACAGTCAACACAACCACGTTGACTGTCACAGCTGGTAATGGCGTAGCTTCCGCTGCCGCTTGGGCTTCTGGACGTGCACCCCAGTGCAATGGCGTCATGTGTAACAGATCAACATACAAGTCGGCTGGAATTTGCCATTGGTATGAAATCTCGGTTTGCGTGGCGTTTGGATAGTTCTCCATGAAGCGATCGACCACTTTTTGGTTACTGTACGTGTGATTTGGTGAATCCACAGGGTACAACATTTCACGCAATTCGTGAAGATAACCTGATGATGGGACCACCTTCACCAACGTTCCCTCGGGCGCTAAGACACGCTTGAATTCTTCATAAGCACTTGGTGAGAAGAACTCCACGATACTATCAAAGCTATTGTCGTTAAATGGTAGGTTCGCTAAGTCGGCCACCGCAAAGAACGCATCTGTGTCCAATTGCGTTGCCAAGTTAACCCCTGCCTTAGAAATATCGAAACCAATGCCGGTATCGATGTTGCCACGCTTGGCTAGCAAACGGGCGAATGGCGTCCCTTCACCAGTTCCCACATCCATGATGCGTTGTGGGTCGGCTGGCAATTGGGCCGCAACTACGTCCACAATGCCATCAAACAAGCCGGCCGTCAAAACACGACGACGGGCCGCCAACATAGCATCATCATACTCCGTATTAACAGCGTGGTTCAAGAAATAAAGGGAACCCTTCTTGTTAATGTCCAAGCGGTGGTTATGCGCACATACCAAGGTATTACCTTCAACGTGGTCATAAGGCTCGCCATCTACGGTACAACGGAACATGTCCAAGTGTTCGCTGACGAACTTAATCCCTTTTTCAATCTTCTTCATGTGATTCCTTCCTCATTGCTGCCCAGAGCATTTCATAGAGCTGTTCAAACTCTGCCTCATGTTCAACCTTGTCTGACTTCTGCCGTGCAAACGTGACAATCGACCCAAAGGCCATCGTCATGAATACTTGGACTGGCATGTCACGCAGTTCACCTGTCGCAACCCCCGCTGACAGCATCTCAGCAACCACATTTTGTTGCTGGTCAGCTGGATCAGCTGCCACGCGATTCAACACCGGACTGTCTGGCAACTGCTTAATTTGCGAAACCGTCGTCAATGTATCTGGTCTTTCAACCGCGATGCGATACAGTGTCCGCAACCAGACACGCACCTTCCCAGCCAAATTTGGCTCGGCGGTTATTGATGTGACCAACATGTCACGCATAACTGCTTGCTCATGTTCAAAGACTTGCGTTAGCATATCAGCCTTATTATTAAAGTAAATATAGATGTTGGATTGCGAGATACCAACGGCCTTGGCGACCTTCGTTGTTGATAAACTAGCCGCCCCTTCAGTCACGATAATCTGTATCGCTGCCTGAATAATTGTCTCATACTTCGATTCATCTTTTTTCTTCATGGTACTAATATAACTGGTTTATTCTGAAACGACAACGTTGACAAAAGATAAGTTTATCTTTTATAATAAGTCCACCAATTAAAGATAGAGTTATCTTTTAAGAAATAGAGGCTATTAAACATGAAGATTGCAATGCTTGGATCACTTGGTAACGTTAACCGCGTTGCTGTACCTGAATTACTTAACGCTGGCCACGAAGTTACCCTACTAACGTCTTCAGCAGATCGTGTCGCTGAAATCGAAGCACTCGGCGCACACGCGGTAGTTGGTTCAATGACCAACTTGGATGACCTAGTTGCCACATTGACTGGTGCCGACGTGGCGTACCTCATGTTGACTGGTCGTGCCACAGGCAGCCTAGTCGCTCACGGGGAAATGGTCGGTAACTTGTTCAAACAAGCTATCGAGACAACTGGTATCAAGCGTGTCGTTAACCTCAGCAGCGTTGGTGCCGATCAAGGTCCTGAAATCGGCGCTCTTTACGTCTATAACATCATTGAAGGTTTGTTGGCTAGTTTGCCAATCGATATTACGTTTGTTCGTCCAGTCGCCTTTTACGGCAACCTAATGGGTAGCATTCAAACGATTAAAGCACAACATGCCATCATTAACAATTTCCCCGCTTCTCATCGTAATGCGTATGTTTGGCCTGCCGATATCGCCGAGACGGTTGTCGATGCTATCTTGCACCCGGTTGCCGGTCAAACGGTTCGCTACGTAGTTTCTGACTTATTCACCGGTGACGAATTGGTTGCTGCGCTACAAGAAACGTTGACCATGCCTGATTTGAAGTGGATTGAGATTTCAGATGAGCAAGCCTTAGCAAATATGACAGCTAAGGGGATGCCGGAAGCAGTTGCGACTGAATTCGTTAAGTTGGGGGCTTCTCAACGTAACGAATCTGCATACACTGACTTAACAGCCCATATGCCAGTCCTTGGCGACTTTAAGTTGGCAGACTTCTTGCCAATCTTCAAGGCAGCCTACAACAAGTAACCCTAGCAAAAAAGCGAATGATTGCTCATTCGCTTTTTTCGGCTAAATCAATGTCGTACGCTACCCGATTGCCGGCTAGTTTTCCTCGGTATGCGAAACCACGACGGGCGATAATTGCTTGCATCTTTTTATTTTTTTCATGGGTATCGATGCGAATGTAGTCAAAACCATTTGCCTGGGCCGTCGCAAATAAATGCGTAAACAACGCTGTCGACAAGTGGTAGCCCTGGTGTTGGAATGACACCGCCATGCGATGGATCACCGCATAGGGCTTTCGCTTGGTGGGATACAGCCAGCGCCCACCTTGCAGGCGTTGATAGTTCACATCTTTTTCTTGCCAAAGCGTGGCCGTGGCGACAATTTCATCATCGAGTTGCAAGATGTATGCGTACCCTTTGGCGATGTCGGCTTTGATGATTTCTGGGGATGGATAACCATTATCCCACTGCGGATTATGATCAATAGACATGACTGCCTTAGCATCTGATATAATTTGCCAAATTGCGTCTGCGTCAGCCATGGTCGCTTGTCGGTAAGTTATATTGGCCATTGGTCTACCTCACTTCAATAAGCAACATTATACGCCGTTTTCGGGCAATAATTGTCAACAAAAACGTCATACCTGGTTGCGATAATAACCTCAGTCATAATAAATGATTTGCGGTGAATCCCATCGCCGCACCTTCTTTCACCACTCGGTACTCCTTGCCGGGTGGTTTTTTGTTGTCCGAAAACTAAAAAGGACAAAGCACAACATGTACTTTGTCCTTCAGTAGGTTAATTAGTCTTCAAAACCGTCAGTCGTCATTGATGCTTGGTACAAAGCCACAACATCATCAACCGTCAAGTTCACGTAACCACCCTCGTGATCCAAACCACCGATTTCAACGGCTGACTCAGCCATCGCACGGAAGTTCGTCTCATCGTTGATATCAACACCTTGCAAAGTCGTTGGCACTTCCAATGACTTTACCCAGTCGTAAGTGGCTTGGATAGCCTTCTCAGCAACGACTTGGTCATCGGCATCTTGGATATCCCAAACATTGCGTCCGAAGCGGGCAAACTTAGCAACCGTAGCTGCTGACAAAGCACGCTTCATCCAACGTGGCGTCAAGATTCCCAAACCAACACCGTGGGTGATGTCGTAGAATGCTGACAATTCGTGCTCGATTGGGTGAACCGTCCAGCCGTTTACGTTTCCTGAACGTACCAAACCGTTCAAAGCCATCGTTGAAGCCCACATCAAGTTAGCACGGGCATCATAGTTATCTGGCGTTGCCAAAGCAACTGGCGCCCACTTGATAACGGCACGCATCATACCTTCAATCATACCGTCAGAAATATCTGTGTTCTCGGCACGGTCGAAGTATTGCTCAGTCAAGTGTGAGAAGATGTCGATTGAACCGGCAGCCGTTTGCCACTTTGAAACTGAGTACGTCAATTGTGGGTCCAAGAATGAAACAGCTGGTGTGTTTGGTCCATACGTACCAATCTTAGCGTTCAATTCTGGGTTTGAGATAACTGAACCTGGGTTCATTTCAGTACCCGTTGCAGCCAACGTCAAGATGTCGACAACTGGCAATTGGTCCAACTTTGAGCGGTACTTGACACCGTGGTCAGCGACCAAATCCCAGGCATCCCCATCATAAAACTTTGCTGATGCAATCACCTTTGATGCATCGATAACTGATCCACCACCAACGGCCAAAATGACGTCGATGTCGTTCTCCTTAGCCAAACGTTGACCCTCGCGAACTGAATCAATCTTTGGGTTAGGCTCGATACCGTCCAATTCAGTGACGTTCAAACCTTCCAAAGCCTTCATAACACGCTCATACAAGCCAGAACGCTTGATTGAACCACCACCGTACGTCAACAAAACGTTTTGACCAAATTGGGCCACGGCATCGTGCAATTCTGCATCGATGTGGTTCTTTCCAAAGCGAATATCTGTCTTATTTACAAAGCGAAAATCTTCCATAATTGTCGTCCTCCAATGAGTTGTGCAGACTACTTTACTTACTAAACGTAACATACACTATACACCTTTAGGGGACGTTAAACAAATTCTCACTACGCAAAAAAGCACTTCAACTAGATTCACATCTAAGTTGAAGTGCTTTTTGTTATGAACTAACAGCGATTAACCGAGATTAGTCGTTGTGCAAGTTCATTGAGTTTTCAATATCAGCGATTGAAGGAATCTTCGTACCCTCTTCAGTTGATACAACAACAGGATCTGCAACGACCTTGTCTTCAACAGCTTGGTATTGCTTCATACCAGTACCAGCTGGGATCAACTTACCGATGATAACGTTCTCCTTCAAACCAACCAATGGATCGTTCTTTCCACGGATAGCAGCGTCAGTCAAGACACGAGTCGTCTCTTGGAATGATGCGGCTGACAAGAATGAGTTCGTCTCCAATGATGCCTTGGTAATACCAAGCAAAACTGGACGTGCTGTGGCTGGCAAGCCACCCTTCAACAACGTCTCTTCGTTAGCATCACGGAATTGCGCGATATCCATCAACGTACCTGGCAACAAGTCCGTCTCACCCGGATCCATGACACGCACCTTACGAAGCATTTGGCGAGCCATAACTTCGATGTGCTTGTCAGAGATCTCAACACCTTGCATACGGTAAACCTTTTGCACTTCACGCACAATGTAGTTTTCCGTAGCCAACGTGTCACGTACTTGGATGATTTCCTTAGGGTCAGCTGAACCTTCGTTCAACGTCTCACCACGGTGGATTTGATCACCTTCGGCCACACGCATGCGTGCAGTCATTGGCAACGTGTAAGTACGCGTATCCGTCTCACCTTGAACAGTAACTTCCTTAGTACGTTCTGCTGGGTTTTCTTCAATAGAAGTAACCTCACCAGTAACTTCAGTAATCATAGCACGACCCTTAGGGTTACGTGCTTCAAAGATTTCTTGCACACGAGGAAGTCCTTGCGTGATATCGTTTCCGGCAACACCACCAGTGTGGAAAGTACGCATAGTCAATTGCGTACCAGGCTCACCGATTGATTGTGCGGCAACAGTACCAACAGCTTCACCAACTTCAACAACGTCACCAGTAGCCATGTTGCGACCGTAGTCGTATACGCAGACACCGTGTTCCGTGTTGCAAGTAAAGGCTGAACGAATGTTAACAGTCGTTACGCCGGCGTTGACAATAGCCTTAGCCTTGTCTTCGTCGATCATTTGGTTGTGAGCAACGATGACTTCACCAGTCTTAGGGTCGATAACAGCCTTTTGTGCGTAACGTCCCAAAATACGCTCGTACAATGACTCGATGACTTCGTTACCGTTCATGATTGCAGAAACATCCAAACCACGATCAGTACCACAGTCGATCTCACGAATGATAACGTCTTGCGCAACGTCAACCAAACGACGAGTCATGTAACCTGAGTCGGCCGTCTTCAAGGCCGTATCAGTCATACCCTTACGAGCACCGTGAGTTGAGAAGAACATTTCCAAAACTGACAATCCCTCACGGAAGTTGGCGATGATAGGCAACTCCATGATACGTCCGTTAGGCGCAGCCATCAAACCACGCATACCGGCCAATTGCGTAAAGTTAGAAATGTTACCACGAGCTCCTGAATCTGACATCATGAAGATGTTGTTATCAGGCTCGAAGTGCTCAATAAGCTTAGCAGTAATGTCATCCTTCGCTTGGTTCCAGATGGCAATAACACGCTCATAACGCTCATCGTCAGTAATCAATCCACGACGGAATTGCTTAGAAACAGTAGCGACTTGCTTGTGAGCTTCTTCGATGATTCCTGGCTTTTCCTTCAAGTCAGTAACGTCGGCCACACCAACCGTCAAACCAGACTTAGTTGACTCATCGTAACCCAAGTCCTTCATACGGTCCAATAGCAATGACGTTTCAGTAACCTTGTAGATCTTGTAGACTTCGGCAACGATGTCTGACAAGAATCCCTTCTTGAATGGAGGCAAGATTGGCGTCTCAGCAAAGTGTGCCTTGATGTCAGTTCCTGGCTCCAAGAAGAAGCGGTCGTCAATGGCGTGCAAGTTAGCCTCAGTTGGCTCGTTCAAGTATGGGAAGTCGACTGGCAAGATGTCGTTAAAGAACAACTTACCAACAGTCGTCGTCATAATACGTGAACGTTGCTCGTCAGTGAATGGCTTTTCTGCAGGGAATGAAGACGTTTGAACTCCAATACGCGTGTGCAAGTGCACATACTTGTTTTGGAACGCAGTACGAGCTTCGTTGATATCCTTGAAGACCATACCTTCACCTTCACGACCATCTTCTTCAGTCGTCAAGTAGTAGTTACCGATAACCATGTCCTGTGATGGAGCCACGATAGGCTTACCATCCTTAGGAGCCAAGATGTGTCCAGCGGCAAGCATCAACAAACGAGCTTCTGCTTGAGCTTCATCTGACAAAGGAACGTGGATGGCCATTTGGTCACCGTCAAAGTCGGCGTTATAAGCTTCAGTAACCAATGGGTGCAAACGCATAGCCTTACCTGGCACTAGGACAGGTTCGAACGCTTGAATACCCAAACGGTGAAGCGTTGGTGCACGGTTCAAAAGAACTGGGTGCTCCTTGATAACGTCATCCAAGACGTCCATAACAGCGTCATCACGACGGTCGATCATACGCTTTGCGGCACGGATGTTTCCAACCAAGTCACGCGCAACCAATTCCTTCATGATGAATGGGCGGAACAATTCCATAGCCATTGGACGTGGCAATCCCATTTGGTTCATCTTCAAGAAAGGACCAACGTCGATAACTGAACGTCCTGAGTAGTCAACACGCTTACCAAGCAAGTTTTGACGGAAACGTCCTTGCTTACCCTTAAGCATGTGTGACAATGACTTCAATGGACGGTTACCAGGACCAGTTACAGGACGTCCACGACGACCGTTGTCAACCAACGCGTCGACGGCTTCTTGCAACATACGCTTTTCGTTTTGCACGATAATTCCAGGTGCGTTCAACTCCAACAAACGCTTCAAACGGTTGTTACGGTTGATAACACGACGGTACAAATCGTTCAAGTCAGACGTTGCAAAACGTCCACCTTCCAATTGCACCATTGGACGCAAGTCAGGTGGGATAACTGGAATAACATCCATAACCATCCAAGCTGGATCGTTACCAGACTTACGGAAAGCATCTAAAACATCTAAACGACGGATTGCACGTGTACGTTTTTGACCTTTAGCTGTTTTCAATTCTTCTTTTAATTCAACAACTTCGCTATCAATTTGAACTTGTGATAACAAGGTCTTGATGGCGTCAGCACCCATTGCTGCTTTAAAACCTTCGCCGTACTCGCGTTTGTTATCGCGGTACTCTTTTTCAGATAACAATTGTTTGTAATCTAATGGCGTATCACCAGCATCTGTTACAACGTAAGATGCGAAGTAGATAACTTCTTCAAGCGAACGTGGGCTCATGTCTAACATCAAGCCCATACGAGATGGGATACCTTTGAAGTACCAAATATGTGTTACAGGTGTCGCTAATTCAATGTGACCCATACGTTCACGACGTACTTTAGAACGTGTAACTTCAACGCCACAACGGTCACAGACAACACCAGCATAGCGAATGCCCTTGTATTTACCACAAGAACATTCCCAGTCTTTAGAAGGTCCAAAGATTCTTTCATCGAATAGACCTTCTTTTTCTGATTTAAGTGTACGGTAGTTGATGGTTTCGGGTTTCTTAACCTCACCGTAAGACCATGATCTGATCTTGTCTGGTGAAGCTAACCCGATACGCATGCTTTCAAATCTATTTACATCTACCAAGGGGCCAACCTCCCTTATCTAATTTGCCCAAATTATTCGTTTACTTGTTTTTGTGCAGTGATTTCACTTGCTTGTGATTCAACAGTTGCATCTGCATCAACTGCATTTTCTTTGTTTTCTTGATCTTTTTTAGGGAAGCCCGGTGTTACTTCATCCATGTCACGTAAATCTACTGCTTTCTTGTCAGAGTCTAATACTTCAATGTCTAGACCTAACGATTGCAACTCTTTAACTAATACACGGAATGATTCAGGTACACCTGGTTTTGGAATTGGTTCACCTTT
>CAACWD010000274.1_pt1 | contig 12504 bp, 14 predicted proteins | sample 2275561 | NCBI WGS metagenome assembly CAACWD01 (sample SAMEA5312446, study PRJEB27640) | indoor metagenome | biome: indoor environment; feature: uncontrolled; material: polymer tiles stone | place: Germany | collected 2014-07-07
ATGTTTGGGGTTAATTTGAAATACAAGTTCCCGTTCTTTATTGCCCTTGGTTCAGCTGGAATTGCCGGTTTGGTGATTGGGTTGTTCCACGTGCTGTCATCGTCATTGGGACCAGCTGGGGTGATTGGGTTCATTGCCATTCCGGCGGCCAAGTGGGTTGGCTTCTTTATCAGTATTGCCTTGGCGTTCGTTCTGGCCTTCTCAGTCACATATCTTTACGGTAAGCGTCATCGTTTCGGCAACGATGCCACCACAAACGAAGCACCGGTCCGTTACGAACCAAAGTCAGGCGACGTTGTTGTAGCAGCGCCAGTTGATGGGCGGGTTGACCGACTAAGTTCAGTTGATGATCCTGTCTTTTCAAGTGGTGCGATGGGTAAGGGTGTTGCAATCATGCCGGAGGCTGGGCAAGTATTTGCACCGGTTAATGGTACGGTAACAGTTGTTTATCCAACAGGTCATGCGTACGGATTGCTGGGTGATGACGGTGTTGAAATTCTGATTCACATCGGAGTGGATACAGTCTCGATGAATGGCGACGGTTTTGAAACGGTCGTAACGCAAAATCAACACGTTCGAGCAGGTGAAGTACTGGGAACGTTTGATACAGCTAAAATTAAAGCGGCTGGTTTGGATGAACATGTCATGGTGATTGTGACGAATACAGCACAATATCACGACGTACAGCAGATTGCGAACCAATCGGTAACGGCAGGTGATCCGTTATTGGCAGCCCAGAAGGAGAGTATCGCTTGATTATTGGAGATATAGAAAAATTTGAACAGTATCACATTTATGCAGAACATGGCTTAATTAATGACCCGAATGGTTTGATTTATTTTAACGGGCAATACCACGTTTTCTATCAGTGGAATCCCAACGCGTTGGACCACACTTATAAAGTTTGGGCGCACGTTGTCAGTGATGATTTGGTCAATTGGCGCCGCTTGCCGATTGCAATTGCGCCTAGCTTGCCTGAAGATCGTTCAGGAATTTATTCCGGCACAACAATCGAAAAGGATGGTCGACTTTACGCGTTTTATACCGGGAACGTGCGTAATGATGCTGGCGAAAGCGTGGCATCATTCCAAATGGCAGCGGTGTCTGATGACGGGGTCCACTTTGAAAAATTAGGCAAGTTATTTGATCAACCAAGCGGGTATACGCGTCACGTTCGCGATCCGAAGGTCTTCGCGCGAAACGGCCATTATTACATGTTACTTGGTGCGCAAAAGCTTGATTTAACGGGTGATATCATTGCCTACGAATCAACGGACTTGCATCATTGGTCATTTATGGGCTCAATCCTGGGTGATCAACTATCGGCTTATCGTGGTTACATGATGGAGTGTCCAGACCTTATTACGATTGATGGTCGGGATGTGTTGATGTTTTCGCCACAAGGACTTCCTGCAGCTGGTGACCGCTTGCAAAATATTCATAACACGGGTTATGTTTTAGGTGAATTCGACGAAGTTAATGGCGTTTTCCAAGTGACAACGGAATTTAAAGAGCTTGATCAAGGATTTGAATTTTACGCATCACAAACTTTGACACATGGTAATCGTCACCTGTTGTGGGGGTGGGCAGGGATGATGCCATCCGCTAGAGAAAAGCAGTTGCCGACGATTCAAGCTGGTTGGGCGCACGTTTTGTCGTTGCCACGTGACGTGGCAATCGTTGACGGTGAATTACGTCAGTATCCGATTCCTGAATTGGGTGACTTCCAACTTGTGCAACCAGAAGCAGTTAGCGGGCTAGGGTTGTGGCGTTTGGCTGGCGATAAATGGCAGGTGGCATTGACGTCGAAGTTATCTATCCAGCGCGATGGCGATATCGTAACGTTTACCCGCGTTGCTTGGGAGTCTGGTGAGACGGAAGAGCGCCGGGCGAAAGTGACTGGGGATGTGCTCCTGATTATTGATAACGATGTTGTTGAACTGTACACCACATCAGGCGACACGGTTATGACGGCGAGATATTTCGATTAAGGTAAATAGTATTAAATAGCGACGTTGCGGATGACGTCGCTATTTCTTTTGCGCTCATTCTTGATAAAATGAATACGAAAGATACGGAGGGGCGCGAGATGAGTGAAAAAGAAAGAGTGACCATTAGTGATATTGCCCGACTAGCTGGTGTTGGGAAAAGCACGGTCTCACGCTATTTGAATAATGGCTCAGTTAGTCCCAAAACGCGGGCTAAGTTAGATGCTGTTGTTAAAGAATATGACTATGAACCAAATCGTTTTGCGCAAAGTTTGAAAAAGACATCCAGCGGGATGATTGGTGTCGTTGTGCCCACGTTTGCGTCGTTTGCGTTAACTGAGATGATGCGTGGCATGGACTATGTGAACCAGGATGACTTTTTTCTAACGATTAATACTTATCATGATGCCAAGCGCCAAGTTGAAGCGGTTAAGCAACTGGCACAGCAGAACGTTGATGGCATTATTGTCATGACTGGACAAGTTACGGATGAAATGACCGCTGCGCTAGAACAAGTCTCCGTGCCGGTCATTGTGCAAGGACAGCCGTCAACGCAATTTGAGACGGTTAATGTTGATAACCAGCATGCCGGCGAACTATTGGTGCCATTAATCGCCGACGCCAAACCAAGTGATGTGTTGCTACTAGGTGTTGATCCATCAGTTGACTACAACGTCGGACAAGTGCGTTTCGACGCTGTCATCAAAGCATTAAATGGCAAAATGAAACGGGTCTATACATCATTTGATCGTACTGAAACAATCACCGTGATGCGTGATTATCTTGCAACGCACGAGTTACCTAAGTATATTATTGCAGCAACGGATATCATTGTATTGGGGGCATTAGCTGCAGTACAAGAGCAAGGCTTCAATGTACCTAACGATGTTAAAATCGTGGCCTTTGATAATTCACCGGCAGCTGAAATTGTGACACCAGCATTGACGACGGTTGGGTTTGATTATTTTGTGTTGGGTCAGTGGTTGTATCGTCGCCTAAAGGACCTCTCGCAACCAGAACCAATTTTGCATGACCCAATGTTGGCAGGAACCTTGGTACGTCGTACGAGTTGGTAATGGCGAAGATGGCGTTGCCGTAAGACTTGTGTCACGTAATTTCAGGTCGCATGCTCTAAAATTAGGTTACAAACATCTATACAGAGAGGATGCGAGCTATGAAAAAATGGTTTTTATTTTTAGTACTAATCGCCGCGTTTGTGCTGGGCGCAGTGGCGTTTTTACTAGGTCGAGATTACAACCAAACATTGGTGAAGGATAAGCCGACTAGCTCATCAGTAGCCAGTTCGAAGTCATCGAGTCATAAGTCGTCAAAGTCGTCGTCAGCAACATCAGAAACGGCAACAATTCCAAAGGCGTTGACCTTGTCAGGCGCGCAAACGGATGAGTTTGCAAAGTGGGTGGGTAATCAAGCAGAAAAGATGCGACTTGCTGGTTCAGCACTGAATCTGCAAGTTGATTTGCCTGATGCTAATGATACGGATTCTGTGTATTACCAGACTGTAAACGGGCCGTTGTATATCAACGGGACAAACGCTGGTCGTGGATTGCAAGCTGAGGGAATCTTTGGTTTCTATGTCTGGGATGCTTATCCTGTTCAGGATTCAAGTGGCAAGCAGAATTATGACGGCACCATCGGCTATCAACCTGCGCAAACCGTGAAGTTTACCCTTGGCGCAAATTATGGTCATGTTGCTGATACAACGAATCATTCAATGGATATGTACATCGTAGCTAACGATGGCAATATTTATGAGTTCAAGTTGGCTCAGGGTGCAAGTAGTTTGGCACCGTTGTATGGGGATGAGCATGCTTCAGAAAATGATGTCGTGGGACAAGTGACGCAGGATGAAGCAGCGAAAGCCGAGTTGAATCATGTTGTGGGCTATCAAGCGGACAAGGTGAGTGAGTCGTTTAATTATTAATAACTAGAATGGTCGCCAAGTTTTTTCTTGGCGATTTTTTTATTTATATGAAATCAGCGATTCCTGAAAAATATTGATTTGCGTCAAGTATTTAATGGGCATACAATTAAACTAATAATTGGTCAGTGACAGGTATGAGGGGATATGAGTATGACAGCAGTTTATATATTTATCGGTATTGTGGCAGTTGCACTATTTGTGGGAAACTACATTATTTATCGAAAGCATGCCACAAAATCTCTGAATAAGACGCAATCGTTCTTTGGTGCGATTGCCATGACTTTTGCAGATTTGTTTTTCTAGTAGCTAGTTAGATATAAAAAAACGACGATGTCACCATCGCCGTCATTACTTATCCTGAATCGTCGAGATATCCTCGGCGATTTTTTCTTTTAGTGTTTGTAGCTGCAACTTTGAAAGGTTCGCTGACTCAATTAGCGCCACAATCGCTTCTAAATCAGTATCCAAATCCACAAAAGCTAGTGGTAGCGTTTCAACACTGTTGTCTGGGTTATCAGTATTACCTAGTAGGTAGTTCACTGAAACGCCGAGAACATTAGCGACCGCTTCAACGTGATTAACTGTCGGCTCCTTGAACTTCCAGCCGTAGATAGTATTGTGACCGAGCATTGCAGCGTTGTTAATCGTTCGCAACGAATAACCTTGCTTGTCTGCGATTTCCTTAATCCGGTCAAATGTGACTGATGAAAAGTTTGCCATGGTAACAACTTCCTCCGTTGATCTAATTATGCAACAAATATCGTCGCGGTGCTAGTCAGGGCACGTTTTTACGCTACTTATTCGAAATAGTGTTAGGCTTGACGTAAATAAGAAAAAAAGGCTAGAAAAATGAAGGCGGTTGTTCTAAAGAAGCTTGGTGATTTTGCATCATTAACAGATGAAACGGTTCCTGATTTAAAGGTGACAGCAGATGCCATCTTGGTTAAGACACACGTGGTGGCAGTTGATCCGATTGATATTAAGATTGGTAGTGGAAGTCGCGGTGGCAGTGCGCCAATGATTCTTGGGTCATCAGTTGCAGGTGAAGTCATTGCAGTTGGTCGTAATGTGCATGACTTCAAGGTTGGTGACCGTATTGCTGCCAATGTCCGGGGTGGTGAAACGTATGCTGAAGAAGTCCTAGTTCCTACTCGCTTGGCAGCCCGCATTCCAGATGGTGTGTCTTATGCCAGTGCAGTTTCTGTCGTGCTTGGTGGTCAAACTGGTTACAGCGGTATCGTCCGTGGTTTGCAAGTTAAGGTTGGGCAAAACGTTCTTGTGCAAGGCGGTGCTGGTTCCGTTGGGCTGATGGCTGTGCAGACAGCATTGCATGCTGGTGCGAAGGTCAGTGCGACAGCTCACGGCTGGGGCTTGGATTTCTTGCATGAGAAGTTCCCACAAGTGACGACATTTGATTACAAGACGGATGACATCACGGCGAATGGTGCGGTTTATGATGCTGTGTATGATACGGTAGGCTCAGAAAAGGTGTTAGCAGATTCATTTGCAGCAACTAAGGCTGACGGACATGTGCTATCAATCGTTGCGCGTTCGCACCGTGATACACGCTTCGTGCACTTCTTCAATCAACCAACGGGTGAAACGGTACAAACGTTGTGGGATGGTTTGAGTAACGGTCGATTTATGGCGGTAGTTGATAGTGAGTTGCCATTGAGCGCTGATAATGTTCGTTTGGATTATGAGCGACTACAAAATGGTGGCGTACATGATAAGCTGATCCTAACGCTGTGAGATAGGCATAGTTATACACGTGAGTTTCTATGACGATTTAGTTTGAAACTTAATAAACGTACTAAAAAGCTAGGTTACCAATTGCGGGGTAACCTAGCTTTTTTGTCGACCGTGGGTTCGGTCCATTTAACCATTCACGGCTGATTAGCGACCACTCGCTGAAATCAGGTTGTAGTCAGCGCTGACAATTTGTATGCTGTTTACATAGCGTGGAGGGGAAATGATGTTCCGTTGGAAAAAACAAATTGAAGAAATCTCATTAACATTGGACGCACCTGAACAATCTGAAAAGGTTGGACAGTTAATCAATGTTATTGAACGTTTTAATCAGCCTACCCACTTACGTTTAAAAACGATGAGTGGGATTGCAACGTTAGAATTAGAAACAATCATATTGTTTGATGTTCAGGGTGGCACTTTGACTGTTAAAACAGTAAGGGGTGTGTACGAAACTAAAACGACGCTGCGAAGTTTGATTAACCAACTACCAGCCCAGTTTATTCAAATATCGCGTAACACGGTTATAAACATAGACCATCTAATTGAGATTAGAAGAAGTTATAGCGGTAATTATACTGGCGTATTAGTGGCTGATAATACAGTTAATATTTCTAGACGTGCTGTAAAAGCATTAAAAGAAAGGTTAAAGGGAGGGGAATTATGAAGTCGTGGTTAAAAGTATTGTATCGGCATGTCTTTGTCGGTATGGGTGCATCATCAATTGGATTTCTATGCTTGTTTGCAGGCATAAATTGGCGTGTTACAACGTATGATCAGGGTTTCGCATTAGGAGTCGGCGCGTTAATAGGGCTATTAACGGTCCTATTTCATACAAAGGTTCCTGATGTCATCGTGTGGCTCCTTATATGGGTTATTACGGTTGGCGTGTTTATCGATGTTACATCAGTGTACCAACTACAATTACTTGATACTTGGCAAATGGCTGCGGTTAATATTGGCGCACTGACGTTTATATGGCTAGGACTTTTTTTACTCAATCGTTGGGCTTTTGATAAAGAAGTTACTGAGGTTAACCAACTATTAAAACATCGTCGAAATTATTTGAAAGGTGAAAAATAGCGATGGCATATTTAACGCTTAATCGGGTGTCAAAAGTGTTTAACCGCAAGACAATCGTGCATGATGTCAATCTTAGTTTTGAACAAGGCGAACGGGTAGCGCTGCTGGGGCCAAATGGGGCTGGAAAGTCCACCCTTATCCGAATAATTGCTGACCTGATAAAACCGGACCGTGGTACCGTTGTTCGTAGTTGGCGGGAAAATAGTAATCTGGGGATTATGCCACAGCAAGACATATTACCGGATGATTTGCGAGTCGGCGAAATACTGCAATTAGCAGCGTTAGCTAAGAATATAAAATTAGACAGGAAACAGGTAGATGAATTTTTAGGCACGAGTTTATCAGGCAAGGAGAAAGCATTTGCTAGTTCTTTGTCTGGTGGTCAAAAGCGACAATTGTCATTTTTACTAAGTAAACTAGCCGAACCAAGTTTCTTAATATTAGATGAGCCAACAACCGGCATGGATTTAGAAACAATTGAAAGAATGTGGGAAAGTTTGATGGGGTTGGCGGTCACGACATTGGTCGTTACTCATGACTTCAATCAAATCGATCAGTACTTCAACCGGGTAATCATCCTTGATAAAGGTGAAATTATTGCGGATAAGCGAGTTACAGACATTCACAAGGAAGGCGCTACAATTGCTGATTTCTATCAAATGAAAATTGGAGGGGAAAAAGGTGTTTCAGATTCAATTACGGTCAGTGCTGCGAAATATTAGATTTGTAATATTCACTTTGTTACTGCCGGGCGTTTGGTACGTGCTTTTTTTGAATGTTTGGCGTGATACGCCGCTTCCATCTATCTCATTACTAACCATCGCGGCGTTAATGGGAATTATTGGGAACAGTGTCGTGACTTTTTCTAAACGAGTCAATATGAACAGAGGATTTTTTCAATTGCTCGATGCAACGTCATCTTACAGTTCGCGTCGCTTTCTGCAAACACAAGCTGCTATTCAAATAACACTTAATTTTGTGATATATAGTTGGTTGGTATTAATCGGTATTGTATTAAATAAATTAACGTTATCGATAGACTTAATTTTTGTCGGTGGCTTGGTATCAATATTGGGATTGTACTTTTCGGCCATTGGTTTTGTGGTGGCGATGAAATTTTCTGGTAAAACATTAGATACATTGAGTTTCCCAATGACTGTGGTTGCTGGATTGATGATTGTGCCGTTTCAAAACCTTCCACAGCAAGGGGTTATTAAACAACTGACGTTAGTCGAAAAATTTTTGCCGGGGTATTGGTTCAATGAGGTGTCTCAGAAAATTGGTTTATCACAACATTTTGAAATGCCTTTATTGCTTATGATGACGTCTGTTCTAGTAACGTTACTAATGGTTGTATCTTTGCTTAAAGGTAAAGGTTCGAAAATTAAAATTAGATTATAGAAAATGTTGACACTTACTAATAATAAAGCTATACTCATGTTCATCAAGTGATGAAGAGATAAGTATTAGCTGGTGAGTTATTCAGAGAGTCGATGGTTGGTGAGAATCGATAACAAGCCACTAAGAAAATGGTCTTGGAGCTTTATGCATTTGCGAGCGCAAGTAAGTGAATGCCGGGTGCGCCCGTTATCGCGTACGAGTATATCTGGAGGCTGCATCAGCTGGAAGGCGTACTTTTTGAGGGTGGACTGGCGACAGTCTATCGAATCTGGGTGGTAACACGAGTTAATTCGTCCCGGGGATGCTAATGGTAGCGTCCCCGGGATTTTTATTTGGAGGAATTTTTTCATGAGTAAGCATTTGGTTTTGCAAACGGATTTTGGTCTACAAGACGGTGCCGTATCAACGATGTATGGGGTTGCGTATCAAGTATCTGATGACATTGTCGTGTCTGATTTGACGCACGGTATTACGCCGTTCAATATTTTTGAAGGGTCATTCCGTTTGGCACAAACTGTGAAGTACTGGCAACCAGGAACGGTGTTTGTATCAGTTGTTGACCCAGGTGTTGGGTCTAACCGTTTGTCAATTGTGGCCAAGTTGAAGACCGGTCACTTTGTGGTGACGCCAGATAACGGCACTATCACACATTTGGCTGAACTATACGGTATTGAAGAAATTCGCATTATCGACGAATCAATTGATCGTTTGCCGGGTTCAGAAAAGTCAGCGACATTCCACGGTCGCGACATTTACGTTTATAACGGTGCGCGCTTGGCGTCCGGTGAAATTATGTTTGCAGAAATCGGTGAGGTGTTGCCACTCGACAAGGTTGTCAAGTTGCCATTGCACCTTGCTAAGTTTAACGGTGAGACCATTGAAGGCAATATTGATATCACGGATGTTAATTTCGGCTCACTTTGGACGAATATCCCTGAGGAAACTTGGACAAATGAATTCCACGCTGTGCAAGGTAAGCAATATCGCGTCCGTGTTTATCACCAAGGCCAATTGCAATATGAAGACACATTGCCATACGTGAAGACGTTTGCGGATGTGCAACCAGGCGAATCCTTGATTTATATCAACTCGGTTTACACAGTCGCTTTGGCCGTTCACACCGGAAACTTTTCAACCGCCCACAACGTCGGTGCTGGACCTGATTGGTCAATCGACATTACACCAGCAATTTAGGAGAAAAATATTATGAAGCAACAAAAAGGACTTTCAACTCGTGCAGTCGTCGCAACCGGAATTGGTGCGGCCGTATTATTGATTTTGTTTAAATTCGTGGCGATTCCAACTGGTATTCCAAACACGCAAGTTAACGTGGCACAAGCTTGGGATGCACTGGTAACGGCCATCTTCGGACCAATCGTCGGGGCCTTGGTAGCCTTCATCGGGCACGCTTTGAACGATGCGATTTCTTACGGTTCGGTTTGGTGGAGTTGGGTAATTGCGGATGCCGTATTTGCATTGGTATTCGGGTTTGCCATTAAGCATTTGCAATTGACGAATGGTGATTTCACCACGCGTAAAGCCGTTTTATTCAACGTTTGGCAATTGATTGGGAATATCGTTGCTTGGAGCATTGTGGCGCCACTTGGCGATATCTTAATTTTCAGTGAGCCGGCAGCCAAGGTGTTCCTCCAAGGATTCGTCGCAACTGGCGTAAACTTTATTTCAACTTTGATTCTGGGAACGATTATTTTGGCCGCGTACAACAAGACGCAAGTGAAGCGCGGTTCGTTGGCTAAGGAAGATTAGCATTTCGGCGGGGATACCCGTCATACATATATTTAGATTTGAAATGAGGAAAAGAACGTGACAGCAGCATTAGAATTTCAACACGTGACCTTTCAGTATGATGCGCAGGCGGCGCCCACGTTGCGTGACATCAACCTAACTATTCAGCCAGGTGAACGCATTTTGATTGCTGGTCCATCTGGGTCGGGGAAGACAACGTTAGGTCAGCTGATCAACGGCTTGATTCCGCATGCCTATCCTGGTGAGCTTACCGGGAAGATTTTGATTAATGGGCAAGATGTGACCGCAGCAAGCATTTTTGAACGCTCGTTCTCTGTTGGTACAGTCCTCCAAGATACAGATGCGCAATTCGTCGGCTTAAGCGTCGCCGAGGATATTGCCTTCGCCCTTGAAAACGATAATGCCACGCACGACGAGATTATTAGTAAAGTGCAACGCTGGGCAGATGTACTGGATTTGCAAAGCTTGCTAACGATAGCTCCACAACGCCTGTCTGGTGGCCAAAAGCAACGCGTGGCTATGGCTGGTGTGTTGGTGGATGATAGTCCAATTTTGTTATTTGACGAACCGTTAGCAAGTTTGGATCCGGCCAGTGGGCATCGCATGTTGACGTTGCTGGATCAATTGCAAGCAGAATACGGTTTGACGGTTGTGATGATTGAGCACCGGCTTGAGGATGTGTTGCAACATCACCTAGACCGCGTGGTTGTCCTAGAAGAAGGTCGGGTGACTTTTGATGACACACCGGAAACGCTGTTACGAAGTAATACATTGCATCAATACGGCTTGGCGGTTCCAGGTTACTTGCAAGTGGTCCAACAAACGGGCATTGATTTAAATGCGGTGACTGGTATTCGTAGTCCAAAAACAATCGATGGCGTAGGCCTTGGTGAACGACTCACGCAGCTAGCATTGCCGAAGATTGGAGCGACTGAAAAAGTCCGAACGGCGTTACTAACCATCGACAATTTGTCCTTCAATTTTGGCGACCGTGCGCTGTTTAATCAGCTGTCTGCCGAAATTTATGACGGTGAATTGGTAGCATTAGTGGGTAAAAACGGGTCTGGTAAATCAACGCTCAGTAAATTGATTGCCGGTTTCATCACCCCAACGGCCGGCAGTATGTCATTGGCTAATGTCGGTGATTTAGGCGCGCTATCAATTAAAGAGCGCGCTTCCTATATCGGTTATGTGTCGCAAAATCCAAACGAGATGATTACGCAAGCCATTATTTTTGATGAAGTTGCCAGTGGGTTGCGTCTGCGAGGTGTTGCTGAAGAGGCGATTAAAGAACAGGTGAATGAACTGTTGCGCCTGGCCGGATTGTATGAAATGCGTAACTGGCCAGTGACGGTGTTGAGTTATGGCCAAAAGAAGCGCCTAACGATTTTGAGCGTGCTGGCACTTCAACCGCAAGTATTGATTTTGGATGAACCGACAGCAGGGCAAGATTATGCGAACGCGCAAGCAATTATGCAGTTTGTCCGTCATCTTCATGATGAGTTGGGAACGACAGTGATTATCATCACGCACGATATGTCGTTGATGTTGCGTGTTGCAGAACGCGCGCTGGTTTTGGTTGATGGGGAATTGATTGCCGACACGACGCCAGCAAGATTGTTGACGAATGAGGCGCTTGTTGAGAAAGCGGCCGTGCATCTCACAACGGTTTACGACTTGGCACAACGATTTAGTTTGGCTAATCCGGCTGCGTTGACGCAATTGATTGCAGGAGAATAAGAGAGTATGAATCAATTATTTGGTTATCGCGCAGGTAACTCGTTTATTCACCGATTGACCGGTGGAACGAAGCTCCTCACGTTTTTGATTTTGACCATGAGCGGCATGGTGAGTTTTGATTTGCGTTACTTGCCATGGCTGACGATGACGAGGCGATTTTGAAGGCGCACCCAGTTGACTTCTTGAGCTTCAGTTACTACATGTCAACAGTGACTTCTGCCGGTGATAGTGAAGCGGATGCGTTGGGTAACATGGCTGTTGGTGGTCGTAACCCATACTTGGAAGCTTCTGATTGGGGTTGGCAAATCGACCCAATCGGTTTGCGCATTGCCTTGAATGAGATGTGGGATCGTTACCGCGTGCCATTGTTCATCGTGGAAAATGGTTTGGGTGCGCTTGATGAAATTGCGGCCGATGGTGGCATTCATGACACGTACCGTATCGACTACCTCCGTAAGCACATCGAGCAAATGCGCGAGGCAATTATCGACGGTGTTGATTTGATGGGTTACACCATGTGGGGAATTATTGACTTGGTGTCGGTCTCAACCTCAGAAATGTCAAAGCGTTACGGTGTGGTATACGTTGATCAAGATGATGCCGGTAACGGAACGCTAGAACGTAAGAAGAAGGATTCGTTCGAGTGGTACAAGAAGGTTATCGCGACGAATGGTGATGATTTAAATTAACGATGGAGCGTGTCTGCCAGATGGCGGGCACGTTTTTTTGGTAGAATTTTAGTTAAAGGGTTTTGGGGAGGTAAAACATGAGTAAGACTTATCAAGAATTTGTAGAGGCACGTAAGCGTAATGAACGCAAAATGCCGTTTGCACC
>CAACWD010000361.1_pt1 | contig 11128 bp, 9 predicted proteins | sample 2275561 | NCBI WGS metagenome assembly CAACWD01 (sample SAMEA5312446, study PRJEB27640) | indoor metagenome | biome: indoor environment; feature: uncontrolled; material: polymer tiles stone | place: Germany | collected 2014-07-07
GAAGTGCTTGATTTGTTTATCGAATTGGGTGCCGACGAAGACCAATTGGAATTCCCAGTTATCTTCGCTTCAGCTATGAACGGAACGTCATCATTGGATGCTGACTTGGCTACGCAAGAGCACACGATGAAGCCAATCTTCGACACTGTATTCGAAACGATTCCAGCGCCTGAAGACAACTCAGACGAGCCTTTGCAATTCCAAGTTTCATTGTTGGATTACAACGACTTCGTTGGACGTATCGGTATCGGACGTGTCTTCCGTGGTAAGATCAAGGTTGGTGACAACGTTACTGTTATGAAGCTTGATGGTACGACGCAAAACTTCCGTGTTACGAAGTTGTTTGGTTTCATTGGTTTGGACCGTGTTGAAATCAACGAAGCTATTGCTGGTGACTTGATTGCCGTTTCAGGTATGGAAGAAATTTCAGTTGGTGAAACTGTTGTTGAACCATCACACTTGGACGCATTGCCAGTTTTGCGTATTGATGAGCCTACTTTGCAAATGACGTTCCGTACGAACGACTCACCATTTGCTGGTCGCGAAGGTAAGTTCGTGACGGCCCGTCAATTGGAAGACCGTTTGCGCCGCGAATTGCACACTGACGTTTCATTGCGTGTTGATGACACTGATGAAGCTGGTGCATGGTTGGTATCAGGACGTGGTGAGTTGCACTTGTCAATCTTGATCGAAACTTTGCGTCGTGAAGGATTCGAATTGCAAGTTTCACGTCCACAAGTTATCTTCAAGGAAGTTGACGGCGTTGAATCAGAGCCATTCGAAGCTGTTCAAATCGACACGCCTGACGAGTACTCAGGTTCAGTTATCGATTCATTGAACCAACGTAAGGGTGAGATGCGTAACATGGAGCCAACTGGTACTGGTACGACTCGTATGGAGTGGTTGGTACCTTCACGTGGATTGATTGGTTACTCAACTGAATTCATGTCATTGACTCGTGGATACGGTATCTACAACCACACGTTTGAGACGTACGCTCCAGTTGTTAAGAACTGGAACCCAGGTCGTCGTAACGGTACGTTGGTTTCAATTAACCAAGGTCAAGCTACGACTTACGCTATCATGGGTGTTGAAGATCGTGGAATTATGTTCATTCACCCAGGTGATGACATCTACGAAGGAATGGTTGTTGGTATGAACAGCCGTGACAACGACATCTCAGTTAACGTTACGAAGGCAAAGAACCAAACTAACGTTCGTTCATCAAACAAGGACCAAACTGCCTCAATCAAGACGCCACGTGATATGACGCTTGAAGAGTCATTGGAGTTCTTGGACGATGATGAGTACGCCGAAGTAACGCCAGAACACGTACGTATCCGTAAGCAAATTTTGGTTACGGCTGAGCGTGAGAAGGCTGCTAAGCGTAAGAAGATTGCACAACAAGGCTAATCTTTTTAAAAATTAGACTAATAGAACGCCCTTTAGCATCATGCTGAAGGGCGTTCTTTGTGATTTCATGAAGTTGGAAATGTTACAGGGGGAAGTGTGCTAAAATAATACAAGTTATAGACTTTAATGAAGGAGCCCTGAACGATGCAAGCTGTGAAAAAACGACGCCGGGGGCGATTATTCGAAACCATTCGAGATACGCCGAAACGCGTCAGAGAGAAATTTAAATACCTTGACTTGGTCTTGTTGTTACTAATCATCGGCGTATTGGTCTTTGGTGTAACTATGGTCTATTCAGCTAGCTCGAATATGAATTCAGGGAGTTCGACGTCCTTCTTGTTCAAGCAAGCGTTCTTTAGCGTTATCAGCGTGAGCGCGATGTTGCTTATCTTTAGCGTCGACATCAACTGGTCGTCGACCAAGATTGATTACCTAATTTCGGTATTTTTGGCTGTAACGGATATCGGCTTACTTATCGCACTGGTTGCTGGTCCAGTTACCTCGGGTGCCAAGGGTTGGATTTACATTGGAACCTTTGGTATTCAGCCGGTTGAATACTTTAAAGTTGCCATGATTTTATGGTTCGCCAAGCGTTTCGCGCGAAATGTTGTCAATCCGTACAAAGTCGTCAAAGGTATTAAAGAACGTGTTCATTACTACAAAGACTTTATCGCACCTGGAATTGGTATCTTGCTAACGGCACTAATGCCTGACCTCGGTGGTGCGCTAATTCTGTTTGCTTTGGTGGCAATCATTTTCTTAACGTCAGGTATTCGTCCGACTGGTTTAATTACGATGGTTGGTATTGTGATTGGCGTTTTGATAATGGTGCCTGTGCTGTTGCCGGTTCTTGAGAAATTACCCTTGATGCACTACCAATTGCTACGATTTGAATCATATATTGATCCTTGGAAAACTGAGGATGCAGGACACCAATTGATTAATTCGTATTACGCCATTTCAAACGGTGGTTTCTGGGGTCGTGGTCTGGGTAATAGTATCCAGAAGGCCGGTTATCTACCGGAGCCAAACACCGACTTTATCATGGCGATTGTCGGTGAAGAGTTAGGTGCCGCTTGGATTTTGATTATCCTGGCTGTATTTGGCTTTATCATTTGGCGTTTGGTGATATACGCAGTGAAGACACGTAACATGCAAATCCGTTTGACGTTGTATGGTATCGCCGCATATATCGGCATCCAAATTCTGGTTAACCTTGGTGGTGTTGTCGGAGTCGTACCGATTACTGGTGTGACGTTCCCATTGATTTCATATGGTGGGTCATCATTGATGTCTTGGGGAATTACGTTTGGAATCGCCTTTAACATGATCGGTGTTTTGAAAAAGAATGAAAGTTTACGGGAGCGTGAATAAATGGCTTTTGAAGTAACGCCGCGCCGAAGCGTCGTGGTTTATTTGAAAAATGTTCGTCAAGCGCGCCAATTGCGTCGTTTTGGCGTTGTCAGTTATATTTCAGAAAAGATGAAGTATGCTGTTATCTATATGAATGAAGAAGATGTTGCCTCAAAGTCAGCGTTGATTGAACGCTTGGGTTTCGTAGCATCTGTTGATGTTTCTCACTGGCCTGAGGTTGATACAACCATTGGTAGTCAAGGTGAGGCGTTTGAATTTTCGGTTGATCCATCAGAATTGGTGGATGAGCCAGCTGAAGAAGAGGAATTGTAATGCGTATTGTGAGTGGAGAATTTGGTGGTCGTCCATTGAAGGCGGTCCCAGGTGATGCAACCCGACCAACCACGGACAAGGTTAAGGAAGCTATTTTTAGCATGATTGGTCCATATTTTGATGGTGGTCGTTCGTTGGATTTGTATGCTGGCTCAGGCGGATTGAGTATTGAAGGTGTATCTCGCGGTTTAGATGAAGCAGTCTTGGTCGACCGTCAATTCGCGGCAATCAAGACGATTAACGACAATATTGCGATTACGAAAGCACCAGAGAAGTTTACTGTCATCAAGAGCACTGCAGATGCAGCTATCCAACGCTTGATGGGATCACAACCATTCGATGTGTTGTACTTTGATCCGCCATATGCCAAGCAAACGATTGTTGCTGACCTTGAGAAGCTTCTTGCCGCAAACTTGATTGCGCCAGAGGCACTGATTGTGGCCGAGACGGATCAAAATGCAAACTTGCCGGAAGATTTGCCTAATTTCGAGTTTTTGAAGGAAAAGGATTACGGTATTACGGTGGTTAAGCTATATCAATATAAGGGGGAAGCATAATGCGTCGTGTATTATTTCCAGGTAGTTTTGATCCATTTACGAATGGACATCTAGATGTTGTTAAGCGCGCTGCAACGCTCTTTGATGAGGTTGTGATTGGTGTAGGCACAAACAAGATGAAAAAGTATCTCTTTTCGCCTGAAGAAAAGATTACCCTAATCGAGGCATCCGTAGCTGATTTGCCGAACGTAACCGTGCGTGAAATGTCTGGTTTGACGATTGAGTATATGAAAGAAATCAACGCTGATACGTTGGTGCGCGGTTTGCGTAACGAGACTGATTACCTCTACGAGCGTGATATTGCTGAAATGAACCACTTCTTGGGCACTGTTGAGACGGTCTTTTTGATGGCCCGACCAGAGCATCAGAATATTTCAAGTTCAATTCTAAAAGAAGTTGTTAGTTTTGGGGCTGACGTACACGAATTGGTGCCTGGTCCAGTTGCCAATGCACTTGCTGAAAAGTTTGCGGAGAAGTAGCGTATGGCTGAAAAACAAAAGAAGTCTCATAAATGGCTGAAAATTTCTGGCATTATTGCGGCTGTGCTAGTTTTGTTGGCATTGGTTAGTCCATTGCCGTTATATGCTGAAACTCCTGGCGAGGCAGACAACCTGGCCGGCTACATCAAAGTTGATGGCAAGAAGCCTAAGGTTGACGGTGAGTATATGATTACAGCTGTCTATATGTCGCAGGTTAACGGTATCGGTGCCATTATGGCGTTACTTGATCCAACTGCATCACTAATGACTTCATACGAGGCGAATGGTGGCGGCTCTCAGGCTGACAATGTGGCTATTAACAAGGTGTACATGGACTCTGCTGTGAATGAGGCTAAAGCCACAGCGTTTAAAGCTGCTGACGTGCCATATACACGTACCTTTAACGGGATTTACGTTATGGCTGTGCAAGATAACTCTAATTTTAAAAAGCAGTTGCACGTTGGGGACCTCATTACATCGGTTGATGGTAAGTCGTTCGAGTCAGCAAAGGGATTCCAAAATTACATTCGTAAAAACAAAGTTGGCTCAAAACTAACAATCAACTATCAACATAACGGCAAGACGAAAGAAGCAACTGGTAAGACGGTTGCTTTGGCCGGGACTAAGAAGTTACCAGGTATCGGTATTGCACTAACAGACGCAGTTGATGTGACGTCTGATCGACAAGTGACGGCGGATATGGGCGACATTGGTGGTCCATCTGGCGGCTTGATGTTCTCATTAGAAATGTACGATGCGTTGGCCAATGAAAATTTGGCTGCCGGTCGTAAAATCGCTGGTACTGGAACAATTGACAAAGACGGCAATGTTGGCGAAATTGGTGGTATCGATAAAAAGGTCATAGTCGCCCATGAATCAGGTGCTAAGATTTTCTTTGCCCCATATATCAAGCCAACCAAGGCCAATTTGGCAATGGAATCTGACGGCATGACAAATTACCAACTAGCAGTCAAAACGGCTAAGAAATACGCGCCTGGCATGAAAATTGTGCCAGTAAAGACGTTTGATGATGCGGTTAAGTATTTGCGCACACATTAATATTAAAAAATGAACCAGCTGTCAAAGCTGGTTTTTTTGTGCCCATCTGGCAGGATATTGGTGTGTGAAAAATTGAATTTGTGGTATATTAACCCATATAAGACAAGGGGGATAATGACATGTCTGAAGAACGAACATTGGTTTTGATTAAGCCAGATGGTGTTGCACGTGGTTTGATGGGGGAAGTCTTTTCACGTTTGGAACGTAAGGGCTACAAGATTACGTCGCTGTTGATGACAGAGGCGACAGAAGAACAGCTACGTCGTCACTACGCCGAAAAGGTCAATGCACCTTATTTCCCAGAAATTTTGGAGTATATGACAAGCGGTCCATTAGTTGCGATGGTGGTAACAGGGACAAACATCGTGAAGAATTTCCGTGCGATGGCTGGTGTAACGAATCCAAGTGAGGCAGCTCCCGGCACGATTCGTGGTGATTATGGTCGCGATTGGGAAGATGGTGCCGTACGTAACATCGTCCACAGTTCTGACAGTGTTGAAAATGCCGAACGCGAAATTAGCATTTGGTTTGAAAATCACTAAAAATTTTGACAAACTTGCATAAAATCTGTACAGTAATACGAGTTGTTACGTACAGATAGCACAATTTATTTGTGCCGAACATAGAGGCGAACATCATTTCTAATTGAGATGATGGGCGCCTTTTATTTGTTTTAAGGAGGGAATTATGCAGGCAAAGGAATGGCATGTGTTACGAGCTGTAATCGCGGCTGGTATCATGAGTTTTAGTGGGGTGTTGATTGAAACATCGATGAACGTTACGTTTCCAACCCTAATGAATGAGTTTCAAACCGACGCAAACGGCGTGCAATGGGTGACGACTGGTTATTTGCTAGCCATCGCCGTGATTGTGCCACTTTCAGCATTTTTAATTCGCAATTATTCGCCACGACGTCTGTTTATTATTGCAAATCTATTATTCTTGGTGGGGGTCATTTTAGATGGTTTTGCGCCTAATCTATTAGTGCTGCTAACTGGTCGCGTCTTCCAAGGAATTGGAACGGGAATCGCATTACCATTGATGTTTGACATCATTTTGACGAAATCCCCACTTGATCGACGTGGCGTAATGATGGGAATTGGAACAATGACCACGTCAATTGCGCCTGCCATTGGTCCAACATACGGCGGTATCTTGTTAAATAGTTTGGGTTGGCGTTCAATCTTCTGGTTTTTGATTGTTTTGTTGGTAGCCTCATTAATCATGGGACTGACAAGCATGCCGGTTGAAACAGTTAAGCGAACGGAAAGTTTTGCCTTTGGTGCGTTTGTTTTTCTTGGATTAGGATTGGCATTGCTATTGATGGCCGTCGAACGTCTGTCACTAATGTTCCTAATTGGGGCAGTCGTCTTGCTAGTGATATTCGCATTCTTAAACAAGCGTCGTCAACTATTGAATTTAGCCATTTTACGTCACTCACGCTATGATCGCTTAATGATTAGCTTCCTTGTTTATCAAGCAATCCTGCTAGGACTCTCATTCATCTTGCCTAACTACTTGCAACTAGGTTTGGGGCGTACAGCAACTGCTGCTGGACTATTCATGTTCCCGGGTGCAGTCATTGGTTCTGTACTGGCACCAGTTTCAGGACGCGTATTGGATAAATTTGGTGCAGTTAAGCCAATCTTGTTTGGTCTGAGCGTTGCGACGCTGGCAATGGTGTTGATGGCCGTATTCTTTAAGGAGCTATCATTTTGGACGCTGATGCTCACACATATGTTGTTAATGGTCGGAATCGGCTTTTCATATGCGAACCTCATGACCATCACGCTATCAAGCTTGGCACCAAGTGAGAATGCGGATGGTAACAGTGTGCTGAACACCTTGCAACAATTTGTTGGTGCCAGTGCGACCGCGATTGTCGCCCAAATTTTTGCTTCGGCAACTGATCGTCATATTGGAGACGGCGTTGTGACTGGGTCGCAATCCGGAGTTATTTTCTTAACTGTCTTGATGATTGTTTCAATTTTGGCCTTTTTCACAGTCATGCGCAGTGTAAAAACAGCGAACAAATAACATTACTATTAAATGTCACTGACCGGTTTTTGGTTGGTGGCTTTTTAGTTTACATAATATTTTAATTGAAAAATTGAAACCTTGATTTATCAACGGTTGAAGCCTTTCAATGGGGGTTGACAAACTTACTTGCATATTGTGCATTCAAGCGTATAATTATAAGGGCTGGAAATGGTCATTTTTAGAGTTGGGGGTGATGACAATCGCAACACGTATTCCAGAACAGTTGGTCGAAGAAATTCGACAACGTGTTAATATCGTTGATGTCATTTCGCCATATGTACAACTGAAGAAACAAGGACGCAATCTGTTTGGGCTTTGCCCGTTCCACGATGAGCGTACCCCGTCTTTCTCAGTTAATGAAGATAAACAAATTTATCACTGCTTCTCATGCGGACGTGGTGGTAACGTCTTTAGTTTTATCATGGATATCGATAATGCAACCTTCCCACAAGCCGTGGCAAAGGTTGCCCCATTTGCCGGTGTTGATTTAGATGCATCATACACATCTGACGAAGCAACGGAAGTGGTTGATCCACAAATTAAGGCGCTGCGTGAATTGTACGCAGACGCGACAAAGTTGTACCACCACTTGCTAGTTAATACCGAGGCAGGTGAGGGTGCCCTTGATTACCTACATAATCGAGGCTTGGATGATGGCACAATTGATGCATTTATGCTTGGGTTCGCACCTGAAAATGATGTGTTGATTAACTACTTCCAAGAACAACAAGTAGATTATCAGTTGCTACGTTCATCGGAATTGTTCATTGAATGGGATGATGGCACGTTGCACGATCGCTTTACGAACCGTGTGCTTTTTACAATTCGTGATAGTGCTAGTCACCCAATCGCGTTTTCTGGACGTCGTTTGTCAAATGACGACACCCAAGCGAAGTACATGAATTCACCTGAGAGTCCACTGTTTAACAAGTCACAAGAATTGTTTAACTTGGACCTTGCCAAGGGCGCAATTCGTAAGCAAAAGCACGCGGTTGTATTCGAAGGGTTCATGGACGTTATTGCCGCATTCCAAGCTGGCGTGCAAAACGGAGTTGCCTCAATGGGAACATCGTTGACGCCAGAACAGGTGCAAGTGCTTTCTCGCATGGCTGATAACGTGTCAATTAGTTATGACTCTGATGCAGCTGGTCAAAAGGCGACAAAGCGTGCGTTAGACTTAGTTGCGCAAAACGGGCACATCACGGCGAATGTGATTCACATTCCGGATAATCAAGATCCTGATGAGTTTTTACGTGCTAATGATGTCAGTGCATTTTTGAATGTGCTATCACATAATACTGAAGATCCAGTTGCGTTTAATATCCGCTATTTAAAGACGGATCGCAATCTGAATAACCAAACCGAGTTGTTTGCTTACGTAAGTGATGTATTAGGTGTCATCGCAACGGTGTCAGAACCCGTTATGCGTGAGACTTATCTACGTGAAATTTCTGATGAATTCAACATTGGCATGGAGGCGTTGCAAGATCAATTGCGTCCATTGCTACTGCAACAGCAGGCCAATCGTTCTAACCCTAGGTCGACGAATAATCGTCAATCGGGTTACCGTCGACCAGAGCCTAATTATCCGGTCGCGCCGAACGGAGATTGGCAAGCTAATGCACCGGCACCGATTCCGGCGCCAACGCCACGAACGATTTCACGAGTTGAAAAAGCTGAACGAATGCTGTTGGCTTGGATGCTCCGTGATAACGATGTTTGGTTGCAAGTGACTGGCACACCAGACTTTACGTTCGTTGACGTACCATACGAAACGCTGTTGATGTTGGCAACTGGCTATCGTGAGACACATGGCAATGAGCCAATTATTGATATGGCAGGCTTTATGGACTTTGTTCAGAAACCTGAACTGACACGTATTTTGGCAACGCTTGATGATTTTGATGACGAATTATTCGCTGATCGTAGTCAAGTTGGCATGTATATTCAATTTATTAGCCACGATGCCCCATTATCTGATAGAATTAATAGGTTACAGCGTCAGATTAAAGAAGCTAATCAAATGCACAATGACGCGCTAGTCGCTCAGCTTAGTGTTGAGTATATGGCGGCGTTACGTGAACAACAGACCCACAAGTAATTAAGGAGGCCGCTATGGCAGAAAAGCAAGCACCAATTTCAGCAAAGTTTGATCAAGCTGAATTTGATAAGGCAGTTAAGAACATCATCAAGGAGTTCAAGGCCGACAAGGAAATTAAAGAAAATGCTCTCCAAGATGCTTTGGTAAAGCCAATGCGTTTGAATGCTGATCAAATCGATGAACTATACGAGAAGATTGAATCAGCTGGTATCTCTGTCGTTGATGAAAACGGCGAGCCAACCGCACGTGCGCTTGAAAACAAGAAGACAAAGTTGTCAGAAAAGGAATTGAAGCAAGCTGCTGATGCACCTACTGGCATGAAGATTAATGACCCTGTTCGTATGTACCTAAAGGAAATCGGACGTGTGTCATTGTTGACTGGTGATGAAGAAGTTGCCTTGGCAGAGCGTATTGAGCAAGGTGATGAAACTGCTAAGCAAGAATTGGCTGAGGCTAACTTGCGTTTGGTTGTTTCTATCGCTAAGCGTTACGTTGGTCGTGGTATGCAATTCTTGGACTTGATTCAAGAAGGAAACATGGGATTGATGAAGGCGGTTGAGAAGTTTGATTACCGTAAGGGATTCAAGTTCTCAACTTATGCAACTTGGTGGATCCGTCAAGCGATTACTCGTGCAATCGCCGACCAAGCTCGTACAATTCGTATTCCTGTGCACATGGTTGAAACAATCAACAAGTTGATTCGTATTCAACGTAACTTGTTGCAAGATTTGGGTCGCGAACCTACGCCTGAAGAAATCGGTGCCGAAATGGACATCGTGACTGACAAGGTCCGTGATATTTTGAAGATTGCACAAGAGCCAGTTTCATTGGAAACACCAATTGGTGAAGAGGATGACTCACACTTGGGAGACTTCATTGAAGATAATGAAGCCATTTCACCTGCTGATTCAGCTGCTTACCAAATGCTTAAGGAACAATTGGAATCAGTTTTGGACACGTTGACTGACCGTGAAGAGAACGTTTTGCGTTTGCGTTTCGGTTTGGAAGATGGTCGTACGCGTACTTTGGAAGAAGTTGGTAAGGTATTTGGGGTTACTCGTGAGCGTATCCGTCAAATCGAAGCTAAGGCACTTCGTAAGTTGCGCCACCCATCACGTTCAAAGCAATTGCGTGATTTCTTGGACTAATTAAGACGAAATGAAAAGGGCGAGGGCGTTGCACCTCGTCCTTTCTTTTTTGTCAAAGCATGGAGAGCAGAAAATGAAAAAAATACTCTTTGGATTGGTGGCGTTGATACTGGCATTTACGACGATGCGCCACGTTTCCGCAGACGATAATGCACCATACACAGTTACGCCGGTAATCCCTAAGACCCAACTGGACAGTCAAAATAAAAATTACCTTGATTTATTGCTAAATCCGAAGCAAGTTGAATCAGTGACGTTTGACGTCAAAAATAACTCAGACTCAGAATTGTCATTGAACGTTGCTGCGGGCTCTGCATCCACATCGCCACTAGGAGAAGTCACATATAACGATCATCACGTGATTGGGAACGTTGGCCCACAAATGGAAAACTTAATTCATTTGGATCAGCAGACGATTAAAGTCGCACCTAAGGGCGATGCAAAGGTCACTGGTACCATTACCATGCCGAATGAACCGGTGGATGGGATTATTGCTGGTGGAGTCTCTTTCTCACTGACAGCGACACAAAAGCAGGATGCGGTAGAAACAACCGTTGCGGTGCTTGCACGAAACACACGAAATTTGCCGGCAACTTCGGCAGAACTTCATGCCGTTTCGTATGAAACTGTCAATAAACAAACTGG
>CAACWD010000157.1_pt1 | contig 10869 bp, 10 predicted proteins | sample 2275561 | NCBI WGS metagenome assembly CAACWD01 (sample SAMEA5312446, study PRJEB27640) | indoor metagenome | biome: indoor environment; feature: uncontrolled; material: polymer tiles stone | place: Germany | collected 2014-07-07
GATATTAGGGAAAATAATAAGTAAATATAAAGTATAATTTGAGGAGGAAAAAATGGTTTTTTTAGAACAATTTGAAAAGTTAGGTCAAGATAAATTAGTTAGCACTACAGGTGGTGATTGGGTTTCGTTTTTTAGCAATAGGTTAGCTACCAAAGGACACATTTTGAAATGAGGGGCAACTAAGTTTTTAGCTTACATAAATACCTCGGACAAGGTTAATTACTTGTCTGAGGTATTTTTAAACAATAAAATAAATTTGATATCACCCAGTAAACTAGTTTAATAGCATTTATAATTACAACTTGACAAAATTTAAATGGGAGAATTATGAATAAAATATTATCTATCGGTGGGTCAGATACAAGTGGTGGCGGTGGTATAGAGGCGGACATTAGAACTTTCGAAAAATACAACATATTTAATTTGGTTGCTATTGAAAATATTGTGACTATGGCACCACAAACATGGGCAGTGACACAATATACAGTGCCAAATCATCTGTTTGCGTCTCAATTACAAACAGCAGTGGCGGTTGATCTAGCTGGCATTAAAGTTGGTATGGTTTCAGATGTTGATAATTTCAATACACTGGTTGGCTATCTAGAAAGCGTGAAGCCCAGTGCATTGTTAGTGGATCCCGTCATGGCTACAAAATTGTCAATCGATAATGATCGTACGGTTGATCTAGAGACTTATAAAGAAAAGTTATTAGCCAAAGCGGACATTATTACGCCCAATATTTTGGAAGCAGCGATGTTAACGGGAGTGAAGTCTATTAACAACGTGTCCGAAATGAAAGTAGCCGCTGAAAAGCTATCTAGCTACGGCATCAAATATGTTGTCATTAAATCAGGTAGTAGGTTTGATAATAATCTAGCTACAGATATGCTGTATGATGGCACTACTTTTGAAATATTCCAACGAGAATTGATAGCAACTGATTACAATCATGGTGCAGGCTGTACTTTTTCTGCAGCTATATTGGCGAACATTGTGAAGGGGATGCCGATACACGAGGCGGTTCTTGATGCCAAAAATTTTACATTTCAGTCGATAGAAAATGCAGTTAGAGTCAATCAATTTGTAGGCCATGTTTGGCAAGGAGAAAATGGTCATGAGACAACAAAATAGGATAGTCATAGACATTGTGTTAGTTGCTTTATTTACTAGTATTACATTTGTAGCGACCAGTATACAGGTTCCAATGCCGGCACTGATAGGAAAACCATTTGTACATTTGGGCAACTCAGCAGTGCTCCTTTCAGTACTCTTATTAGGCTATAAACGGGGTGCATTGGCTGGTGGCTTTGGATTAGCATTATTCGATGTGATGCATGGTTATGCCATGGAAGCGCCTTATTATTTTGTTGAGTGCTTCATTGTTGGTGGTGTTGCGGCCTATGTGTTTTCATTAGTAAACTATAAACAACATGGAACCAATTTAAAATTAATTCTTGTTATTCTTTCATCTCTTTTTCCTACTATAATTAATTGCATTACGACATTAGTTGTTGTCTTTGTGATATATCGAGTACTAGCTGAACAGTTTAAACGATTATTTGTAAGAAATAATTTTAGTTAAACTTCGACTTAACGGTAAAAGCTATTATCTTATTATTTATAGGATAGTAGCTTTTTTGCTCATAACAGTTGTGATTAACGAACACTATTTTTTCTGACGGTGGTTTCTGAATTAACTCTAAAACGACTGAAGTATAGTAAGATAAAGATATATTTTATTAAGCATGGTGATTGCCATAAAATGAGGGGAGCAAATATGGGTAAATTTAATTTTTCATGTACCAATATTGATAATTTGAAAAGTTCATATGATTTTGTAGTTATTGGGTCGGGCGCGACGGGCATGACTGCTGCCATTCAGTCGCAAGAATTAGGGCTGGATGTGGTTATATTTGAAAAGTTAAATAGCCTAGGGGGTAATTCAATGCGCGCGTCTACTGGTATGAATGCTGTTGAAACGATGACACAATTAAAGTATCAGATAATTGACTCGCAGGAATCATTTTATGAAGAGACGCTTAAGGGTGGAAAAGGTAGTAATAATAAGGAATTATTGTCATATTTTGTGAGACATACTGAATCTGCAATTGAATGGTTGTCTTATCATAATATTGAATTAAATGAGATTGTATCGACAGGTGGTATGTCAAAAAAACGCGCTCATCAACCAACCGGTGCCACTGCAATTGGCGGTTATCTTGTAAAGGGGCTGCAACAGCAGTTAGCGGAGAAGCGCATCCCTGTCTTTAATCAGACAAAAGTCTTATCTTTAGTTAAGAATGATGGTCATATCTCGGGGGTTGAGATTGAGCACCCGCAAGCAGGAAAAAAGATTATTAATGCCAAAACAGTTCTGATTGCTAGTGGTGGGTTCGCACAGAATCGTGCCATGATGTCAGTATATGCTCCTGATTTATTAAGGTTAGGCACGACAAATCATCCCGGTGCGACCGGTGACGGTATTAAGCTTGCAACAACTGCCGGTGGTGCACTGGTAGATATGAACAAAGTACAAGTTCACCCAACTGCCCAGCAGGAAACGGATCATATTTATTTAATAGGCGAGGGATTGCGCGGTGCTGGTGCTATTTTGATCAATCATTTAGGCAAACGCTTTACTAATGAAATGGCTACGCGTGATCAGGTGACTAAGGCCATTGATGACCTGCATCAGGATGGAGCGACACTGGTATTTGATCAGGGCATTTGCGAGGCATTTAAAGCAGCCGACTTTTATGTTGCCATGGGGTTAGCTGTTTCAGGAAATACAATATATGAGCTAGCGGAAAAAATAGGTGTAAACCCTAATAACTTGGAAAAAACAGTAAGTGGTTGGAACATGTATCAAAAGGCCTTTGAGGATATAGCATTTGATCGCCAGACAGGCATGGATCGTGGTATTGAGAAGTCGCCTTATTATGCAATTCACATTAAACCGGCCGTTCATTACACAATGGGCGGAATAAAGACTAATCGTTTAACTGAAGTTTTAAATGAGATAGGTGAGGCAGTACCAGGATTATTTGCTGCTGGTGAGGTGGCTGGTGGATTACATGGAGATAATCGCATTGGTGGTAATTCAATTGCCGAAACAATTGTTTTTGGTCGACAGGCGGGCCAGCAAGCTGCAAAACATGTTTTGAGTTTGTCATAAATTAAATTTTTGAGAGAAACGTGGAAAGACTATTGGTGAGGCAATAGTCTTTTTAGTATGCAACTACTAGTTGCGACCAGCGCAGCTAAAGGGATACAGAGATATTGCGCTTTTGATGGTCAAGTGAAATCTTTTACGTATAATAAAACCTGTGCACAACAAAGTGAAGGGAATTAAAATATGGAAAATATATTCAGTTATCAGCTCAATATGTTACGGGAAAAGAAAAGTTTATCGCAGGAGATTATTGCTCAAAAGTTATATGTTTCGCGTCAATCCGTTTCAAAATGGGAGCGTGGGGATGCTGAACCAGACATTGATAAACTTATTGCGTTAGCGGACATCTTTGGAGTTGATTTAAATTATTTATTGGCCGGACAACAGAGCCCAGAAGAATTATTATTGAAGTTGACGGCCGTTCGTAAAGGCTTTAAAAAACCAGTATTAAATGATGTGAATTTAGAAATTTATGGTAAGGATCGCATTGCATTATTAGGGAGCAATGGTTCGGGTAAGTCTACTATTGTAAATATTATTGCGGGCATGCTACGACCAGATGCAGGTCACATCGAAAGATTATTTGATCCCAAAGAGGATTTAAATGTTATGCCCCAAGAAAATACTTTAATAGAAACGCTTCGATTGGCAGAACATATAGCTCTTTCTGCCGGCATTCATCGCATTTATTCAACGCAATTTGTTAGTGGGTTATTGCAAAAGTTTCATTTGGAAGAACAAGCTAATGTCAGAATTAGTGATCTATCTGGCGGTCAAAAAAGAAGACTTGCATTATTGTTAAGTGTAATGAGTTCTTCAAAGCTTTTGATTCTAGATGAACCGACAGTTGGCATGGATTTAGAATCTATTGATTTCTTTTGGAATTATATGGATCATGTTGCTGGTAGTGTTTTGACTATTACACATGATTTTAATCAAATTGATCGGTATTTTAATCGTATTTTGTTATTAAAAGACGGCGTGATTGTACAAGATGAAAAAGTGACGGTAATACATTCTAATAATCAGACAATTGAAGAATGGTACCGTAAGTATAATAATAACGAGGGGTGATACAGGATGATTACATATATAGAATTAAAGGAAACGTTTCGAAATAGACGCTTCATTTTATTTACACTTATTTCACCAGTAATGTGGTACATATTCATGGTTAATATAGCAAAGTCTGCCGGGTTCTTTACTCATCGTTATTCGAGTATTTGGTTTGTTGCTTCTTGCGTAATGGGTATTATGGGCAACTCGGTTGTTACGTTTGGAAAAACCATTAATCGTAGTCAAAATTTTTACTTTTTACAGGCTAAAACCTCGCGTTATGGTATAAAAAATTGGGTGTTGGATCAAATGATGATTCAGTTGATTTTAAATGTCCTCATTGCGTTAACTGTAACCATTTGTGGTGTTGTTATGCAGACAATACAAGTAGACATTAATTTCATTTTTGAGGTCTTGTTGTGTCAGATCTTGGGAGTATACTTTTGTTTAATAGGATTTGCGATGGGCATCGTAGCCGATAACAAAGTGTTGGATGCGTTATCCTTTCCAATTATGATGGTTTGGGCATTATTGATTATACCTTTTGATACGTGGACCACAGGAAGATTCGTCACGATTATCAGTGCTGTTCAAAAGTTGTTTCCTGGGTATTATTTATTTACGATAATACAGCATTTGATTGATAGTAGCAGTCTTGGATATAGTTTATTGCGTTTTGTAGCAACGATTGTTATGACTGCTGTCCCTATAGGGGTATTTACTTACCTGCATATTCGACGGATGACGAGTTAATCACATTTAATAAATGGGGTTGTGTTTGGATAGAAAATACTGAGGGAAAATAGAAAGCATAAGGTGCATATTTGCATGTTATGCTTTCTATTTTTATGCATTAAGTCAATGTAAAAATGCATTGATTTAATGTTGAATTAATTTTTGTTTAACTTACATATATTAATCCACTCTTACAATAAATTTATCTGAATAAGGAGGTAGCAGTTTTGCAATTAAAAAGAATGCAAAAAACAGATTGGTATTTAGTCGGTATTTTAATACTAAGTGCCTTTTTGTATGGTTGGGGTATATGGGATGCTGGTAGTGCTAATAGCTACTATACGGCGGCTATTACCTCGATGACAAAAAGTTGGTCGAATTTTTGGTACGGCGCTTTTGATCCAGCAGGATTTATTACTGTTGACAAACCGCCAGTTGCATTATGGCTAATGGCCATATCAGCTAAAATATTTGGTGTACATGGCTGGTCGGTTGTTTTACCAAGTGTTTTGTCGGGTATAGGATCTGTTTACTTAATGTATAAATTATTAGCACCAAAGTTTGGTTTATGGGCCGGACGAATTGGGTCCTTGATTTTAACATTAACGCCAACGGTTGTTGCTAATAGTCGCACAAATAATATGGATGCTATACTGGTATTTTTCTTGCTTTTAGCTGTATATATTTTACAAAAAGCAGTCGCTAAGAAAAATATTTGGCTAGTCATTGTCAGTTTTGGTTTGATTGGTGTGGGCTTTAACATCAAAATGTTACAAGCCTTCATGATTTTACCAGCAATGCTTGTTTATTATTGGGTAGCAATCAAACTACCGTGGAAAAAGAAAATTGCTTGGTTAGTTGTTGGTATGGCTTCCTTATCGATTTTTACAGTAGCCTACCCGTTGGCAGTTGATTCTGTTGACCAATCTAGTCGACCATATATTGGTAGCTCACAAACGAATTCATTAATGGAGCTAGCATTTGGATATAACGGTACCGAAAGATTGTTAGGACAATCAACAGGAACCGGCGGTGCTTTCCCTGGCATGGGAAGTACCAAAAAATCAACAGGAACTCAAAAAAATAACGGTGCTCCGAGTGGTAAAAAGCCGAGCGGGTCAGCGCCAACTGGTAAAATGACCGGACAGGCACCGACCGGACAACAAAACGGTGGTAAAGCGCCAACTGGCACGCCACCAAACCAATCTACAAATAAAAACGAAAACCAGGCTAAAGGCAAAGCACCTGGTCAGTCAGGAAAAATGACCAGACAAGCACAAGGTGGCCAGGGTGGCGGTAACAGTGCATTTGCTATTGGATCAGCTGGACCATTTAGGCTTTTCCAATCAGATTTGGGTTCACAAATTGGTTGGTATCTGCCACTTGCAATTCTTGGACTTATTGCTGGTTGGTTTGGATTTAGAAAACGTGGTGCTAAATGGTACCATGTTTCTGAGGAACAATCTGAGGTTCTGCTCTGGGCGGGCTGGTTCGTTCCAGTCTATGGATTTTTCTCAGTTGCTAGCTTCTTTCACCCGTATTACACAATTATGCTAGCCCCTGCGATTGCTGCACTGACAGCAATTGGCGTAGCGGCGGTTGTGAAAATGTCTGCTCAAAGCAATAAAGAATCAATGATCGCACGAATAGTAGTCAGTGTTGCCGTATTAACAACGCTTCTACTGCAAGCGTACTATGTATGGTCATATTATCAAATTATCAGCATTATCTTGATTATTGTAGCAATTGGCTTATCTATCTGGTGGTTATTGCCTAGACAAATCAATAACAAAATAAAAATTGTCTTGTCGGCCATTAGTATCTTACTAATGGCAGGCTGGTGGTCGTTAACACCAACATTGTCGCACAATTCTGCAGCAATACCAGCCGCTAGTCCTTCCCTGCTAAGTCAAACCGGAAGCAGTGATATGGGCGGGGAAGTCAATAATCAATTATTGAGCTACACTAAGAAGCATCAAGGCAATGCTAAATACTTATTTGCTACAACAGATTCTAATTCAGCATCTGGATATATTATCAAATCAGGCAAAGCAGTTATGGCTATAGGTGGTTATAACGGTACTGATCCAACGATGTCTCTATCCGAGTTTAAGAAGCTAGTCAAGTCGGGACAACTTAAATACTTCGTTATGGGTAATAATAGTAAAACTTCAAGTGGTCAAATTAGTAAAATACTAACTTGGGTTAAAAAGAATGGTACTAAGGTCACATATAGTTCTAGTACGTCAAATCAAAGTTCCCCAACGCAACAAATGGGTGGACAATCACAAAGTACAACGCTATATGATCTATCAAATATATACGAATAAGAAAGGAGAATACTTTAAATATGCTGACAAGATTTACAACACCAAGACTTGGGTTGATTTTACCAGCCTATAATGAGCAGGAAGTTTTGCCTACAACCTTGTCCAAATTGAATACGATTAAAGAGACTTTGATTCAAAAAAATCTCATTAGCGACGATAGTTTTATTATGGTTGTGGACGATGGCTCTGTAGACAATACATGGGAATTTATTCAAGAAAAAGAACAATTAAATTCTGATTTAATTGGTGTCAAGTTATCTCGCAATTTTGGCCACCAATCAGCATTATTAGCAGGAATGTCAGAGAGTATTAAAGTAGCGGACATTGTTATAACACTAGATGCTGACTTGCAAGATAATCCAGATATTATTCAAAAAATGGTGCTTAAATATAAAGCGGGCAACGAAATCGTATATGGGGTCAGATCCAGTAGAAAAACCGATACATGGTTCAAACGTAATACGGCACTAACCTTTTACAAAATTTTATCATTCTTAGGTGTTGAAATGGTACCAAATCACGCCGACTTTAGATTAATGAGTCGTGTTGCCGTGCTAGCATTACTGCGACTACCTGAGCGAAATGTTTTTCTACGCGCTATGGTACCGCTAGTTGGCTTTCAGTCAGATAAAGTTTTCTATGAACGTGGTGAACGTCAGGCAGGTACATCAAAATATCCATTAAAAAAGATGTTGAGTTTTGCTATTGATGGCATTACCAGTTTCAGTGTTCAACCGATTCGTTTATTATTTAATTTAGGCATTCTTGTCATCAGCATCGCCAGTATTGAAATTGTTTACACAATATTTGAAAAAATGATTGGAAACACAGAAGCAGGTTGGTCATCTTTGATGATTTCCATTTGGTTATTGGGAGGCATTAACTTGGTAGCAATATCGATTGTTGGTATTTATATTGGCAAAATATTTACCGAAGTGAAGCAACGACCTTTATTTCAAATTGAAACTGAAACAGGGCTATTCGTAGAAAAGCTACGTAAAGTTGATGACTATGCCATGAAGTGATTTTCAAGGATAATACAATTGATAATGATATTGTTCAATAGTAATCAAAGTACTCTTTGGATTTGAATGGAGACAAATCGTTTTGCGTAAATATTTACTTTCTGAAAAAATGAAGTATATTTTCTGGGGTGTGGCAACGACCATAGTATATTTAATCGTTCGACTCATTTCCATGAAAATATTTGATGACACAATGCTGCCTGTCCTAATCTCGCAGACACTGACCATTATATTCGCATTTGTTGTTAATAAACTGTTTGTTTTTACAACCAAACAAACAAAAAGCGTGTTCGTTCAGTTCGTCAGATTCCTTTGGGGACGGTTATTTGTGGCCGGAATTGACTTCTTTTTAACCTACGTTATGATCGAAAAATATAGCAATATTTTTATTCATATTTTCTTTCTTAATCAAGTAAACTTTAAGCTATTTCCTTTTTCATTACCAATAGTAAACCAATTCGCTTCAAATAGTACGGAGCTAAATAGTTTTCTAGCAATTATTTTGATACAAGTGTTATCGGTAATTGTAAATTATCTTATTTCAAAATTTATGATTTTCAATTAACATCTTTATCAGCTACCTGTAGATAAAAGTGATGACTTTATTTAAGAACAAGCAAGTTTAGAGCAGCTATTTGATATAGCTGTTCTTTTTTGTCAAAAAATCAAAACGATTGCTTTCTGTTTAGAATTGTTCTAGCATGGTAGGTAGGAAAAGGATAACAATATTAAGGAGGAATTAGGAATGTCAAAAACAAAGATTATTATAGTTGGTGCATCTCATGGGGGACATCAAGCTATTCTAGAACTAACTCGTAAATACAAGAACCTTGACATCAAGTTGTTTGAAGCCGGTGATTTTATTTCATTCATGTCTTGCGGCATGGAATTATATTTGGAAAATAGTGTTACTGATGTTAATGATGTTCGTAATTTCCGTCCTGAAGATATGGAACAGCTGGGCGCAGAAATTTACAGTAACCACGAGGTACTGGCAATTGATGCTGATGATAGAACAGTTTCTGTCAAAGACGTTACTACCGGTAGTACTGAGAAATATAGCTATGATAAGCTGATATTAAGTTCAGGCGTGACACCAAATAGTCTACCTGTTCCAGGGACTGATTTAGAAAATGTCTACCTCATGCGTGGTAAAGATTGGGCAACAAGTATAAAGGCCAAGTTAGAAAATCCCGATGTTAAAAATATCACAATTGTTGGTGCGGGTTACATTGGCGTTGAGGCAGCGGAAGCTAGTGTTAAGGCCGGGAAAAATGTTACTTTAATTGATATGATTGACCGCCCTTTGGGAAATTATTTAGATGCTGAATTAACAGCTGTTCTGGAAAAGGAATTAGCTGATAAAGGTGTAAAAGTGGTTACTGGCGTTCGCATCGAAAGTTATGAAGGAACTAGTCAAGTAACGGCAGTAAAAACAGATGAGGGAAAGTACCCGAGTGATTTAGTTATTCAAGCCGCTGGGGTTAAGCCAAATACAAATTGGTTGAAAGATGTGATTGATTTAGACGATCGAGGCTGGATTAAAACGGATGAATATTTACGGACGAATTTACCAGATGTTTATGCTGTGGGAGATGCGGTTCTATCGTATTCAATCCCTGCCCAAACTAAATTACCAATTGCACTAGCAACCGTTGTACGGCGTGAAGTCCGTTATATAATCGCACATTTATTTGAAAATCAGCCCTCAGTTCCTTTCAAAGGGGTCGTTGGCTCGTCAGCGTTAAGTGTGTTCGATTACCATTTTGCAACGGCTGGATTAAATACCACAACGGCCCAAAAATCAGGTGTTACTTTGAAGAGCTCCTTCTACCAAGATACCTTACGGCCCGACTACGTTCCTCGAGAAAATGGGAACACTGAAGTTTATGTCGAGTTGGGCTATGATCCGCAGACACATCGTATTTTAGGCGGTGCGGTGCTATCGACTTATGATATAACGGCTCAAGGTAATGTCATTGCGCTAGCGATCGAACACGGACTTCGTTTGGAAGATTTGGCTGAAGCCGACTTTTTCTTCCAACCAGGATTTGACCGACAATGGAGTCTATTGAACCTAGCGGCACAACATGCACTTGGTGAGCCTAAATTTTAATTAGTTTGTGAATAAGGTAATATTAGGCTACAAATAAAAAGAAACGCAACTCGAAAGGTTGCGTCTCTTTTTATTTAATAAGTAGAATTATACGTTTTCTAAATGACCATTCTTATCCTTAGCAATTAAGAAGTAGACCGTCACTGCGATCGACCATGCCCAAACAATATGCCCAAAGAACTCAGAAATATGTTCATCTAAAGGTTGATTCCATGGAGCTGGAATTGTTCCAAATGCAGGCATGATAATGATATGCCAAAGAATCCAAAGGAATATACCATAAGCAGCACCTTGCCACAAAGCTACTTTAGACCAATATTGAGATACAAATACGTATAGTATTGCAAACGCAATGGCAAATGAGAAGTGTAGAATCAATGTGAACCAAAATACTTTTTGATCTTGAGAGTAGTAAAAGAATGAATGAACTAGTTT
>CAACWD010000151.1_pt1 | contig 10803 bp, 9 predicted proteins | sample 2275561 | NCBI WGS metagenome assembly CAACWD01 (sample SAMEA5312446, study PRJEB27640) | indoor metagenome | biome: indoor environment; feature: uncontrolled; material: polymer tiles stone | place: Germany | collected 2014-07-07
GGATTTACGGCACAGTTTATGTTGTCGTTTTCCGAAGCAATTTTAGCGGCGGTCTATGCTCATTCTGCTATTGCTGACGAACTAGCTGAAACCCGCTACATCACACTACCCACAGAAATCAGTGCCTCAATACCTGAATTTATGCATCGATATGCTCGCTAATACGTGAAAACAAACAGTATGTTAAAATATTTATATAACTCTCAGGGGGACGAAAATTTGAAATTTATCTCATGGAATATTGATTCCATCAATGCTGCAGTTGAACACAAAAGTGTCCGTGGTGAAATGACTTGGAGCACATTAAACGAAATTGCGACCATACGCCCTGACGTTTTTGCCATCCAAGAAACAAAATTGAAATCAACAGGCTTAACTAAAAAACAAGCGACAGCCATTGCAGAACTTTTTCCAGAGTATCATTTGTATGTAAATTCTAGTACTGCGCGCTCTGGCTACTCTGGCACGATGGTGCTTTCCAAAGTGGAACCTATTCAGGTGGAATATCCTACTATTGGTGCGCCAGGTCCCATGGATTTAGAGGGACGCATCATCACCTTAGAATTTCCAACTTTTTTCCTATCAACTGTTTATACACCTAATTCCGGAAGCTCGTTGATACGTCTACCTGAACGTGGTGAGTGGGATGATAAATATCGTGAATATATCAAGCGCCTAGACGCTACCAAACCAGTTATTTTTAGTGGTGATATGAACGTCGCGCACCAAGAAATTGATTTAAAAAACCCAAAACCAAATCGTCATTCTGCTGGATTTACTGACCAGGAACGGGAAAAGTTTTCAGCACTATTGGATGCTGGATTTACAGACACTTTTCGATCATTAAATCCAGACACACCAAGTGTTTATACTTGGTGGGCACAAATTAGTAAAACAAGTAAAATCAATAATTCCGGGTGGCGAATTGATTACTACTTGGTTAGTGATCGAATCGCTGAAAACGTCACAGAATCCTGTGTTATAGATACGGGTGCACGTCAGGATCACGCACCGATTCTTCTCGAAATTAATGTATAAATAAAAAGCCATGCATAAATTGCACGGCTTTTTATTTATTTATTTTTAACATATGGCTTAAGTACTTCTGCTCCAAAATGATTAGATTCATAAATTAAGATATTGGCTGCGGCTACTGCATCATCAAGCGCGTTATGGTGATGATCCAATGTAATCCCTAAATTACCAGCAACAGTGTTTAACTTATGATTTTCGAAATTTGGAAATAATTTACGACTGGTTTGAACCGTATCCAACAACAAATAATGCGGTTCATCAATATCGTAATACTGCAATGTTCCTTTCAAGATACTATTATCAAATGATGCGTTGTGGGCCACCACTAATTTATTTTCTGTGAAAAAAGGTGAAATTGTTTGCCAAACTTCGGGAAACTTTGGCGCGTCAGCTACATCTTGTCGATGGAGACCATGAATAGCTGTGTTGTACGAGCTAAACGTTGTTTCCGGCTTGATTAATGAATAAAATTTATCAACTACTTGATTATCACGCACAATTGCTAAGGCTATAGAAACTGCCGAATGCTTTTCGCGGTTTGCTGTTTCAAAATCCATTGCTACAAAATTCATAGTTATAACTCCAAGATCATTCTTTGTAACTCTGTATCACGACCATTTGGTAAGGTAAAGTGCTCTTTTTCATCAACACTTAAGAACCCGTATTTCTGATAAATATGCACGGCGATGTCATTATCAATTTGTACATCTAACCATACCTTTGATAACCCGTTAAGTTTAGCCCAGTCCAGAAGTGACCGCATTAAATCCTGACCAAGACCAGCACCGTGAAATTGTTTCAAAATAGCCACACCGATTTCTTCATTTTCGATAGATCCTATTCCTACCGGTAATGATTGTTCACCTTGTTCAGCAATCAACAACAAAGTAATCGCCGGCGCATCGTTTTTTACAGGTACTTCATCCCCATCACGCATACTTGCAATCAAAAAAGTATCTGTTTCCACCATTAAATCTTGAATTAATTGTTGCCATTCAGCAGCTCTAGCTAAGCTGGCTTCTTCTAAGCTGAACGCAATCGGCTGGCTCATATCGAATGTCATAGTTTTTCCTCAATTTCAATAACTGAGCCAACACCTGCGATACTTATTGTTCGTTCGTTATCATCCTCACCTCGAGTAAATGTGATGTCCAATCGATTATTTGGCAACAAATCATTCATATATTGCGGCCACTCAATAAGCGTTACACCATCCGTACCGATAAAATCCTCGAATCCTTGATTAGCAGCACCTGTCATTTCCAATCGATAAGCATCAAAATGATAAATGGGAAAATCACGCGCCATATAAGTATTCATAATATTAAATGTCGGGCTCTTAACCCTTGACTTCACACCTAAAGCGCGTGAAAATCCCTGGGTAAAGGTTGTTTTCCCCGCTCCTAAATCACCATTCAGCGTGATCACTAAACCAGGATAAACAAATGATGCTATTCTACTAGCTAAACTTTGTGTTTGCTCAAAATTGTTTGTTAAAAATTCTTTCATTGTTTTATTATAGCACGAGAGAATTGGTAAGATTAAATCGAAATATATTTACTTTTTTGAGTTCATGCATTATCTAATAATCCACAGTTTATTGTTATCCGAATGGAAAAAAGGTTTTGACTTTTTAGTTGGATAAAAGGTCATATTCTTATCCTTTAGCTTTTTTACACCAGCAATAACCCCGCTATTTTTGTTAGTTGTAGCCTCTTTAACATAGTAGAGTCTGCCTGGAATATCATCAAATGTAACAAGCCCTTCATCATTTGAATGGCGAATTAATGATTTTCCATCTCTTTTTAAAGCAACTTTTTTATTCTTAGAAAACAATTGAAAGGCAACAGATGAAACGGGATTACCATCAGCATCTAAACGATAAAATGATAAATCAAACTTTTTCTTAGCTAATTTGATACGTATGATGCGCTTATACAAGAAAAGAAATTGCAATGCAATTAATAAAATGATGCCAACAATAATAAGAGCTTGCTTGATATTGTTAAACTTATCAGCATTTTCAATATTTTTTGCCATATTTTTATTATAAGGAACTCGATATCCTGTCACCAACAAACGATGTGAATTGACCATATAAGGTGTGCAGGTTATTAGCGTTACCAAGTCTTTATCAGGTTCAACTTGCAGCCCTTGGTAATCTTCAGGTTTGACAACTTCAATTTTAAAAACTTTATAGGCTAATTTTTTATGAAATACCGTTAATACAAAAGTATCGTTTTTCTTAACATGATTTAAGTTCGTAAATAACATTCGTGAAGCTAAGCCACGGTGCGCCGAAATAACACTATGCGTGCCTTTCCCACCCAGTGGAAAAGATGTTCCTTGTAAGACGGTTGCGCCATAGTTAAGTGTTTCTTCATTTGTCGTATCAAAAAGCGGAATATGCACATTAATTTTAGAAATACTAATTGTACCAATTAAATGCTTCTTCAATACCACATGCTCTTTGTAAGTGGAACCAGAAAATGGGTCACTCCCAGGTTGAATGCCATCTTTTCTTAACTGTGCATTTTTCTGTTGCATACGTGTTTCTTTTGCTGATATATCTTGATTAGTTTCCTTTTGAATTGTCTTGATTCGTTGCTGGTCAATAAAATGATTCAATGCACCGACATAAAAAGGATACAACGCTACTAAAAATCCTATAAGAAAAATAATATTTAAAAATATATTTTGTTTATTCTTTTTTTTACTGGTTTGCTTAGTCATTTGTTGCATCACCTTCTGTTTGAATTTGGTAACCATTTTTAACTACTTTTTTTATATAGAATTTTTTATCCTTTAAATGTTTAACTATCGCTTTAAAAGGTTTGAGGTTCATGTTTGGATTCATCGGAACTATTTTATACCTGCCACCATTAATTTCACCAAACGATACATAGCCTCTTGAGTCACTCGTAGACTCACATAACTCACCTTGGTCATTTAATATTCTTTTACCAAAATAATCTACTACAGTGAATTTATGACCAGAAATGAGACGTCCATTATTATAAACAAAAAATGATAACTGATAATTTCTTTTATGTGACAATAGTTCAATAAGCTCACGTTTGATGATATAAAAAATTAAAGCCATAAAAATAAAAATCAGTGCTGTCAGACAAAACAAATATTTTCCTTGATATGATACTGCCTTTTTTTCTTGTTTATCAAATGAACCTTTATCCAACGGCACCCTTTTCCCAGTAACCAACAATCGATGTGTGTTCACCATATAGGGTGTACATGTGACCAACGTTGCCAAATCTTGGTTATTTTGTATTGTGATATCACTTAGATCTGTTGGTAAAACCACTTTGATTCGAATAACTTGATAAGCTAAACGTTTCCCATACACTTTCAAAAAAAACTTATCGCCTTTTTTTAATTCGTGCAGATGAGTAAATAATTCTTGATTAGGCAAACCACTGTGCCCCATCAAAACGGTATGCGTACTTTTGCCACCAACAGGATAAGAACTGCCAGGTAATAATGTAATTCCTTTATACAAAAGGCTGTCAGTCGTTGTATCAAACACCGGTAAACTCAGAGATATTTTAGGAATGAATATACTTCCTAACGAGTGCTTTTGATAGTACTCTCTACTCTCCTTGGGTACATTTTCCAGCGTTTGCCCCAAGATATTCTTGACAGGTGATATACCAAGTTGTTGATTTTTTTTTGACTTTTGTTTGTTTTTTTTGATTAATTTTTCAAGTTTCTTGGCACTGGCTTTCTGATTGCTTTGATTTAGTTGATTCACAGCATTTAATTCTTTTTGGGCCACATAGTTATTCACGCCATTAGCAATAAAAGGATACATGAACACCAAAAAGCCAATGAAAAACATTAATGCAATGAACAGTTTCAGAAAAATATTAGCGTTGTTTTGTTTTTGTTCTGCCATCGTTCTAGTTATCCTTTGAAACCACGGCTCATAATATCAATGAAAACCATTATTCCAAAGAATTATGAACATAGTATTCATTTTTATAAAAAAAGTGCTTACCACGAACATGGTTTGCACTTTAGTTTTCAAATATGATTAAATATTTTGGTTCTTTTTATTACGCTTATTCCAAACATATGCGCCACTCATCAAAAGTGCACCTGCAATCAAGAACAAGTAGATACCAGAACCACCAGTTGATGGTAAGATACCCTTCTTAATGTTTGTCACAGTGATTGTTTGATTGTCAGCATAGCTTCCTTTAGTAACTGTAAACTTAACAGGAGCTGTCAAAAGCGCATAACCAGCTGGAGACTTTGTTTCAACAAGTGCATAGCTTTGACCATCAGCCAACTTGTTTGAATATTCAAGACCCTTTAATTCAACTGATCCTTGATCATTTGATGTATATGTTGTCGCTGAGTCATTATTTGATGCCCATGTGTATGAACCATCAGTTGCTTGCGTTGCGTAGGCAACTTTGTCACCATTAGCATTTAACTTAACCAACTGGAACTCTGCACCAGCAAGCTTTGCAGCACTTTGCTTGTCTTGCTTAACAAATTTCACACCACCAGTGTAAATTTCAGGTCCTGTTACTGATGATTCTGGATCATTACCAATTTTAACAGTCGCAGTGTTGTTTAATGCTTTGTCAGGAACAGCAGCATTAGTCAAGGTAGCATCATAAGTAACTGTTAACTTTTTACCGGCAGCAGCCTTAACAGCAGCTGCAGTTGGATTAAATGTTATTTTAAAACCTTTACCATTTTTGTCAGTTGCATCAGTTGCTGAAACTGTATAGTCAGTTCCTTCAGTTAATCCTGCAACCTTTACCGTAGTAGCATCATCATCAATACCTAAGTTGGGCGTATCAACTACATTAAATGTATCTTTATCCGCAATGTTCCATGGTACTGCTATTTGCAATTGATAACCAAATTTTTGACCATAAGTGGCATTATAAACCTTTGATCCATCAGGCAATGTCACAATCAAATCTTTTTTACTTTCGTCACTTAAATCTTTTGTAATAGCATCAGTTTGTTCGTTTTTGGGATAAACGTGAACATCAGAATTAATTTCTGAGTCTGACCCTGACTTATAAACAGGTAAAGCTAACACAATTGGAGCAGCTTTTTGTGTAATATTTGTTGGTGAATTTGTTTCAACAAACAAGTAAACCTTGTCTTTATCGCCGTCCTTAGACTTCAAATTTGAAAAAGTTACTGTGCCATCGGCTCCAGCTGTTACACCTTCTGCAACTTTTGTGGCGTAACTTGGTGCAGCATCAGCGGCATCAGATTGAACCTCTTGAGATGCTTTTTCAGCAGTGTCACCACTAGAACGTAAGTTCAAATAATGGTCAGTTACATCATAAGCTGTAAAAGTAACACCTGCTAATGGCGTTCCACCAAAATTATTATCTACTTCACCTGTATTGGTCTTACTATCCGGTACTTGTCCTTCATCAAAGACCCTTTTATGCAATGTAACATTAACACTATCTGTTGTGTCCGCAGATACATTAGTAATACCAAACAAGGCTGATACTAAAAGAGGAAGTACGAGTAAAATCGCATTAGCCATTTGTGACCATGATTTACTTTTCATTTTTAAAACTCCTTTTTAATTGTAATTTCTTCTTATAAATTTTTATCAATATTACCAATAAAATAATCAACAAACCGACTAAAGAAATTGAACCAATTGCTATTCCTGTTTCTGGTAAGAATGGCAAGCTAAACGGTGGTTTCTTAGTGGGTTGCTTTTTTTGGTAATTCAAAACTCTCGGACTTGCATTTTGATACACGTCATTAGGTATCACACCCGCAGCTATTTTAGACAACGGCTCGCCATTAACAGTAATTGGCGGTACATTAGCTAAGCTAGTGACTGCTGGGATATTAACACTAATGTGTTTTGCCTGAGAAGATATTTCAAAGTTCTTTAATGTTTGAACCTCTTGAAAATAATATTGACCCGTGGGTAGCTTACTATTATTCAAAGCAACTAAACCGGTATCATCAGATACGACTTTTTTTACTTCTTTTTCATGTAATGGGTCATCAGTGGTTTTCCAACTATTGTCATCAGTCAGGTATTTTTTTTGGTTGTCAACTGTTTTATACAACACAAATTTGACACCTGCTAATGGTAATTCTTTATGATCAAGCGTTTTTCCATATTTAAAAAAATATGGTATGCGTGTCACAATAGCAGATTTGGTCTCAATTTCAAGCTTGTTTTTATCCATATCTTGATTTCTTAGCGAAAATGCGACTGGATCACTAACCTGCTCATAGGATAAACCATCACTTTCAAGTTGGCTACTTTTTTGTTGCACAATAAGATAAGCTTTTCCATATTCTTTTGAAACATGAAATGTTGCTTGTCCATTGGCATCAGTAGTTTTAGTATCCATCAAACGAATATGATTGTCTTGAATATAATTTTGAATACCCTGATTTTGAGATTTCAAATCTTCAAAATAATTTTCATCATTTTCATGCTTCTGGTAATCAGCCGTCAAATCATACAATTGAAATGTTACGTTACTGCCAGGAGTATAGGATACTGGATTTGATTCATACACACTCAACTGATGATGCAATTCTATCGTAAATTGGTTATCAGTATCGGCTAAAACCTTTAAATTGTCTTGTTGCAAGCTAAGCAACCCAAATGAAATACAGGTAATGATAAACACAATCATTTTTTTAATCATGATCGGTTCCCCCTCTTTATTCGGAAAATATAATAACCGCTAGCACCCAAGGCAATTAATATAAAGGCACCAGCTATCAACATGTAGCGCACAATACCAGTGCCACCTGTAGATGGAAAAACAGTTTTATTTGAATTGTTGACCGTTAGGCTAATCTGATTGTTACCTGCATCATTTTGTAAAGTTGATTTCCAATCGCCATTATTGTTAGTTACCTTAACACTGCCATCATCAGAAATTATTATTGTGACATCTTTACTAGCAATGTATCCATCAGGAGCTTTTGATTCTTTCAAAGTATATGTTCCTGATGAAAGATTTTCAAAAGTGAAAGTCGACGTTGGATCGGTTTCTTTGTAAACTGATGTTTTGCCATCAGAGTCAGTTAATGTGAATTTAGCACCTTTTAGCGCATTTCCAGTTGTTTTGTCAACTTTATTAACTGTCAGATTAAACTTCTTGAAAGTATCATTTTTGACAAATCTAACAACATTATTCTTATCAGTATTGTTTGATTTGTCAGTAGCAATAGAAAAACCATCTTTATAGCCGTTGCCATCCGTGGTTGGTGATTTCACATTAATACCTTGACCGCTACTTGACCATTTTCCATCTTGCGATAGTGTTATTGGATAAACCGTAGAATCAAGTTGATACCCAGATGGACTCTTAGTTTCTTGAATGGTGTAATCCCCTGGTGTCAGTTGCTGTAACTGATTATCTTTTAATGTATAGGACTGCTTGCCATCCGTTGATTTAACAATAAATTCAGCACCAGTGAGTTTATTTTTCGAGTTACTTGCATACTTATCAATAATCAAACCATATTGTGTATTTGTTATCGTTGACTCATTTATTTTGTTAGTAATGCTTGAAACGTAACCATCCGTACTTTCGTTTAGCACCTGATAATTGAACGTTCCACCTTTGTTATCATAAGCTGGTAACGAAACCGATTGATTATTTCTATTCAACTGTTTGAAAGTTTTAGACCAATTATCCGATTTACTCAAAGTACCAGTCGCCCGCCAATCGTTTGATTGGTTGTTCGTAGTTCGCGTTACTTCAAAATTAATACTATCTGGTCGCTTCGATGAATCTGTCAACTCTTGCCATTGTTTGATAACCTTTAGCACCGTTCCAGGTGCTTTCGCAGAAGGAACACCAAATTCTACAGCGTTACTATCCTTTGTCGGTGTAAATGTTGTTTTGCCATTCATCTGATACCAGTAATCCGGTTTAAAATTATCTGATTCAGTATTTAAATGCACCTGATAATGTATTTGAATTTCTTGATCTTTCCCCAGATTAATATTACTTACAGAGATACTTCCGTTTGATTTGGTAACTGTTGGTAAATTCTGAACAACACTACTTCCTACACTCTTAACCGTCGGCGTGTCATCCCCATAAATAAATTGAGAACCTAATGGATCTGAAATACTGCCTTGGTTGACCGTGTTGAATTGACTTAGGACTGTTTGTGCCTGATCATAAAGATATTTTTGTACCCCTACTGCATCATTTGCGTCTTGATAGTGAGACGGGGAAACAAGAAGATTCATCCGTGCTCGAATCTCACTCTTACTAAGATAAACATTATTTCCTTGATAATAATCATCAGCTAGCTGAATTCCTAAAGCATGAATTTCTGTACCTATTTTTTTTGAGATAGCTGCTTCTCCTAATGTTCCTGACCATGTATCTTTAATTGGCAGTCCATCTACGTTATAATAAAAATTTACGCCATCAGATATGTATTTTTGTGTGTAACTATCCCATCTATACTTATTATTATTAAATGCTGAAGTAACCCCTGGGGCGTTATAATTTTTGTAATCAAATGACGTACCAAGAGTCATACCATTAGAAGAAACAGCAGATAAAACTTTGTTTGAATAAGAAGGAACTCCGTCAGTCATCAAGATTAACATTTTCTTATTGTCACTGCTTTGACCGGAAAGCATATTCTGAGCTTGATGTAACCCTAATTGTGTGAACGTACCACCCTTAAAATTAGCTTTGTTCAGCTTATTATTTAAAATATCATTTATATTATCCTGATTATCACTTCGGCTAATTGGCCCAGTAACATAACCTTGTGCATTCATACCAAATTTATCAGGACTGGAAAATCCAACTAAGCCAACATTAACATATTGAGCAAACCCAGAATTCTTTATTTGTTTGAAAAAATCGCTAATACCATTTTTAACCGCTGTTATTCTATCTGTACCACCATTACTTTCTGGATTCATTGATCCAGACATATCAACCACTAACACAATGTCAATCGGCTTGTAAACTTTTAATTTATTGCCTTTAGCATTCAAGTAGACATCGTATAACCCAGGTGTGGACGTTTCTTTAGCATACTTACGAATTTGGTAATCTGGGTTACTAGTGTCAGTACCAAATTTCAAATATGATTTTGATGTATCAGATGAATCCCCATTCCAACTGCTATTCTTGTCCCAGCCATTACTAGCATCTCCACCTTGATGATTTATTACCGTATTTTGACCTGGAATAGTCCACGAATTAGTGGGAAATACGCCTGTACTATTACTCGTATACTGTGGCGTAATATCACTCGCAGCAGATACTGTAGTTAGTGGAATCATCAGCGCATTTGCTACTAATGTTGACAATATCAACAAAATTCCAAAGACACGCAGAAATAAGCCGTTCACAATCTTGTGAATGTTATTTTTCATATTTCTCCCTTCTAAGAACTCTTCAGTGTTCTTGTTTTAAAAATCATCACTTCTCTCACAAAGTGTTAAAATTGCTAGTTTGTATTGAGAACCGCAATTTTAAAAATACAAACTCTTTTTGATAAAAGTTTAGTACAGGCTAAAATATATTATGACTTTCACCAATTACAGAATCTGTAACTATGTGATGTACTTCTCTATTTTTATCCACCTTTCTCTACAAATTACATGTGATTATTCTCTCGAAATTAAGCTGTATGATCACAAGTACTTCATATTATGTATGAATCCTTTTGCAATTTCATGATAAAAAAAGGTAGTTTATATCAAAAAAAGATATTTTGCTTCCTGATGTTATATTTATTACT
>CAACWD010000372.1_pt1 | contig 10450 bp, 10 predicted proteins | sample 2275561 | NCBI WGS metagenome assembly CAACWD01 (sample SAMEA5312446, study PRJEB27640) | indoor metagenome | biome: indoor environment; feature: uncontrolled; material: polymer tiles stone | place: Germany | collected 2014-07-07
AAACCATCAAACATATCAATGATTTCGCCATCCTTTGTCAACGCAAAGGCATTCACGGTGAAATCACGGCGCTTCAAGTCTTCTTCTAGTGAACGGACAAACGTTACTTCATCAGGACGACGGAAATCCGTGTACGTTGATTCCGTTCGGAACGTCGTCGTCTCATAACCTTGACCGTGATCCAAGATCATTACCGTACCGTGTTCAATACCAGTATCAACCGTGCGATCAAACAAAGCTTTTACTTCTTCAGGATATGCTGAAGTCGCAATATCAACGTCGTGGATTGGCTTGCCCAACAACGTGTCACGCACTGAGCCACCGACGAAGTATGCTTCAAAACCAGCTGCTTCGATTGTTTCAAGAATTGGTAGCGCCGCCACAAATTCAGCGGGCATCTTTTCTAACTTCATTTTAGGGGTCCTCCTTGGACTTACTCGTCCCTTAAGTATACCAGGAAATCCCCGCTCGTACGGCATTTAATCAAAGCAGTTCACACGTTAAAAGAATGAATATCCATTTATGAACGCCATGGCGACTTACCCGCTAAAACACTGAGCTTTGGCGTGCGATACAGCACACCAGAGAGCAAGTACGTGAGTCCGAAGACAACCAGCAAGCTCACTGGTACTGTCGCAAGTAAAAGCCATGAATCAACTGAAATACGTGATAACAACGCACTTAACGTCGTTAAAATAACTGTTTGACTCAGATACATGCCAAACGAAATTTTTGAACCGAATGATACAGCGTTCACCACCCATTTCGGCAAATGATTGCTTTCACGTGCTTGCGCATAACTCATACCAATCGTCATCGCCCAAGCAATAACAACCACCGCATAGAATAAGACAAACGGTTGATGTACGTTTTGCGCTTGATCAATCGTACGGTCCAAAACGTGTCGATTAATCCCAAACACGCCAATCGTCAAGGCACCCAACACCCCCACGGCCACTGTTAATTGACGACGGTACGTCATTAGCTTCGACATCACTTGTTGATAGTGAATGGCCACGTAGCCACCCAATACAAAATAGAATTGGTACGTGAAGAAATTGTAGCCGTACTCCCTAAACCACCAGAGCCAGTGCGAGGTGTCTAGACTCGGAATGACGTATTTAATGAGCGTTAACGTAATTAGCTGCAACATCAGCGATACCACCAGTAATCGCTCGTGATTAAATCGCTTAAACAGCCATCGCAACGCGGGAAAAACCAGATAGAACTGTAACGTCACAATCACGTAGTACATGTAGAAGTCATCCCCGTATAGCCAATTCTTTGTTAACGTACTCAAGAATTCGTTAGCCGTCGCATTTTGAATCGCCGCTTGAATACTGGTATAAATCAAAATCCAAAGCAGGTATGCCCAGATAATCCCGAAGAACCGTTTCCGCCAGAATCGCCAAATATCCAGTTTCTTAGCGTAATAGTTCAAAAAGATGACTAACCCAGACACGAACATAAAGCCCAGTCGACTAAAATGTAGCGTCATGTGCGTCGCAAACAAATACTGTGAAGCAAATGTATCATTCGGGATTGCTTCATTAATTTTCGTCGTCACGTGCGTTGCAATCACGCTGAAAATAAACAACACCCGCAATAAGTCCACCTCATAGAGATATTTTCTTGGTTTCTCTGCATTCTCACTTGGCATAAAGGCCTCCTCAATATCACTTTGCCTGCTATGGTAGTGAACGCGACTTAAACCAGACTTGAATTTAATTCGATTGCTTGAAAAGTCAAATTAAAAATTCCTGTTCAAATTCGCAATCGAATTTAAACAGGAACCCATTTATTACCAAAGATCATTTAGTTGTTCATTTGCGTTAGTGATTTCGATACTATCATCTGGCAGCAAACCAAACTCCTGCAATTCTGCCTTGATGATTCGGCGTTCGATTTCATCATCGAACGGTTTACCGTTATTTAATTCAGCCATAATATAGGTACCTCCTCATTCAATGGTAAATATGCTTCAGTTGAAACTTAACATGGTAACCATCCTTTTGCAAATCACCCCACTATAGAAAAACTGTCGTAATCAAAAATTCGATCAGTGATTATGGTTATTCTCAGGATCCCCAAAAAGTCAACTCTACCTTTCGTACTTTTTTGCTGTTACACTGAAAACTATGACGGGCAATGGATTACCTTGTGTCCTAATTTGTTTAGCGTTACAAATTCCAAATCATTGCCAACCTAACATGTTACCTTTTCGCCATTCTTTCATATGTCGATTCACTTCTGACTTTGTTTTAACTTTCATCGGCCAATAAGTTTGACAACATTTATATAACATGGTATAATTAAGGTACAAATTATGTCGCCGGCTAGTAGCGGGCCCAAAAGAAGTTCCTTATTACATTTATGTAGTAAGGAGCTTTTTTTATGGCAAAACCAATTAAGGAATCATCAACGATTCCTGAACAATTGCAAAAATTGATTAGTCGCGGATTAATAATTAACGATATTTTCTACGCTAATGAGCGCCTATCATCCATAGGCTATTACAACATCATCAATGCCTACAAAGCACCTTGTTTGAGGACAACGGGCGCAGAAAAATTCATTCCCGGAATAACGTTCGAAGACATTGATAACATTTATCGTTTTGACAAACGCCAACGTCGAATACTTCAAAACACTTTAGAAGACATTGAACAGCAATTGCGTCAAATCACTACTAGAAAATTTATCGAAGTTCACGGTGATGACCCCGAAAAATATTATGATATGAAGGCTTTTAGGGCATTTAAAAATTCTGACGCCTATCGCCGATTTAGCAATAAGATTACCTACCCCGCTCTGGAAAATCATTTTCAACCTTTTAAACACTATCGAGAAAAATATAAAGGGGTCCCTCTGTGGGTTGCTATGTCTGATTGGGACTTCGGCACATTAGAAACATTCATTCGTCAGCTAAAACCCAATGTTAAAGAAAAAATCATTGATGAATTTTTCTCTGATGACTTCAAGAACGATATGCACAACGAAAAATCTAGCATCGAAGGTTTCTTCGGCGAATTTTTAATTCTATTGCGAATGTTTCGCAATAGGGTTTCCCATGGATATCGCGTTTATAATTACCGCCCAGTTGCAGTTTCCAAAGAAGGTGTGACTAGGCCTGTGCTAAAATACTATCGCGGGTTTCAAGGTTTAGAAGGAATTACAAAGTCCGCATACAATAAAGGAGCCGGAAACGGAGATATCCACCTATTACTTGTGGGCTTAGGAAAGCTCAGATACAGAAGTCCATTTATACAGCTAAAAAATGAGACATTAGACAATCTGATGCAATCTCTTCACGATCATCAGTCTGTCGATTATCACTTAATGTCATCTATGGGATACCCGGTAACAGCTATCGCGGCATTTGTGAGAAATTCAATCGAGCGAAATAAAATTTTACAAGTTCAAAATCCAAAACTGTCAAATATATTCAATTATTATTCAGTAGAATCGTCAGCGGACTTAATTGTCGTCAAACCTGAAGATCTACCAAGTCATCTAATTAACAATCATGCATACTAAAAAAGAGATAACCCCAGGAGCAAAGGAATTCTAAGGCGTAAACACCCTACTCCCATCCAGGAACCCAGCTTTATCCTTCTAAAGTTATCTCAATAATTACATTACACTAAATTAACTATCAGTCAACAAGTAACACCATTGTAACTGAGCTCACAGACTCGATTACAACGGTGTTTTTGTGTTTATCTTATTGCACAGTCACTGACTTAGCCAAGTTACGTGGACGATCCACGTCTAGGCCACGGCCCAATGATGTGTAGTAGGCCAACAATTGCGTTGGCACAACTGATAGCAATGGTGACAACAATTCGTTGACGTTTGGCAAGATGAAGTCATCACCTTCCTTAGCCAACTCTTCGGTCACAATTGTGTAGGCGCGTGAACCACGGGCTTGTGTTTCAGCCAAGTTTCCACGAACCAAACCAGCTGTCTTTGATTGCGTAATCAACGCAATCACTGGTGTACCTTCTTCGATCAAGGCCAACGTACCGTGCTTCAACTCACCAGCGGCGAATCCTTCAGCTTGTACGTATGAGATTTCCTTCAACTTCAAAGCAGCTTCCAATGAAACCGTTGAATCCACCCCACGACCGATAAAGAACGCATTGCGTGACTCAACCAACATCTCGTTGGCTACGCGTTGCAACGTTTCCTTGTCATCGACGATTCCTTGGATACCAACGGCAATCTTTGACAAGTCTTGCTCCAAGTTGAAGCCAAGAGCATCACGATCAGCGACTGCGTATGCCAAGATAGCTTGCAAACCAACTTGGGCAACGTATGCCTTCGTTGAGGCAACGGCAATTTCAGGTCCGGCCAACAATGGCAATGCGTACGTTGCTTCACGCCACAACGTTGACTTTTCAACGTTCGTCAACGTCAATGACTTGAAGCCTTGGGCGTTAACGTTTTGCAAAACTTCACGTGAGTCGGCCGTCTCACCTGATTGTGTCAAGAAGATAAAGAATGGCTTCTCTGACAACAATGGTTGCTCATATGCAAATTCAGATGACAAGTGAACTTCTGTCGGAATACCTGCCCATTGTTCGAACAAGCGCTTTCCAACCAAACCAGCGTGGTATGACGTACCAGCAGCAACGATGTACAAACGATCTGCGGCCTTGATGTCATCCAAGATGGCTTGCCCAACGTGAACACCACCCTCGCTATCCAAGTACTTTTCAATCAAGTGGCGGATAACGATTGGTTGCTCATCGATTTCCTTCAACATGTAGAATGGGTAAGTTCCCTTATCCGTTTCTGAAGCATCAATGTCCAAGTGGAATGGCTCACGTGACGTTTCAACACCATCAGCACCGAACAAACGCACGTTATCAGGATCGATGATCGCAATTTCACCATCGTGCAATTCGATAAAGTCGTGCGTTTGGTCCAACATGGCAACCGCGTCTGACGTTACAACATTAAAGTCTTCACCAACCCCAATTAGCAAAGGTGACTTTTGCTTTGCAACGTACATACGCTCTGGCTCGTTACGGTCCATCAATAAGAAACCGTATGCTGAGTTAACATCCAACAAGCTGATCAACTTCTTCAAAGCATCAAACGTCGTCATGCCTTCATCAACAAACTTACCAATCAATTGCACAGCCACTTCAGTATCAGTATCTGAGTGGAACGTGACATCTGACAAGTACTCTTGCTTCAACTCAAGGTAGTTTTCGATAACACCGTTGTGCACTAGGTAGAAACGTCCGTCAGCAGACAAGTGTGGGTGAGCATTGTTAATTGATGGTACACCGTGCGTTGCCCAACGTGTGTGTGCGATACCACTTGTTCCCGTCACGTTCTTTGTATCAACCAATGCTTCAAGCTGCGCAACACGTCCCTTTTCCTTAACCAATTGGTCAGTTCCCAGAGCTTGATCAGCCACGAAGATACCGGCTGAATCGTACCCACGGTATTCAAGCTTTTCCAATCCCTTCAACAAGATTGGTGCTGATTGGTAGTTCAAACCAGTAAATCCAACGATTCCGCAAAACATAATTAATTCCCCCTAATGCACTTTCACAAACCAAGTGGTATACCACTCAGAGTTTTCATTGCGTTTTAATACAAAGACTATTATTGCACAAACAAAAGCATGGTCAACCAAAAACCGGACAATTGTGAATTAATTGGTATAAATTGGTATAGGCGGCCCTATAAAAAATTTAGTAAGAAATTAAAAAACGCCAAATCACTATTTCATGATTCGACGTTCAGGTTTATTAATTCTTCAATACTACTGCTCTTGATCAAACAAGTCCGCAATAGCTTCACTTGTTAACTTTTGTTCAGTTTGGTACACCGTCGTTTGGGCATTGAACTGCCTATCTACGTAATTCGGCGAAAAACTAGGTGAATCTAGCTGACTGCCATCCAACCAGCTCAACATCCTTTGAAAAACAACCTCGGCGTCTCCATCGTCATCCGCCACATAATAATCCATCAAGTCGGCAGTAAAACGATATCTATCAGCCGTGCGAGCTGGAATCAAAAGGTAGTTATCCGTGCTGTACGCACCAAATGCTAGATTTGCCGCAATCAATGCCGTTCGCTTATTACCATCCTGGAAAGGCTGTAATTTCGCTAACCGCGCAAACAATCTCCAAGCGTCTTCACCCAGTTTAAGCGAATTGTGCCATTCAGCAATAATGGCTTGGATATCCGCTCTTAAATTGTCCGGCATGGGTTGTTCATCCCCACCGCCATCAAAGCTTTTATTGATTCGAATAATTGTATCAACTGTAAGAGGCAACTCATGCACTGCATCAATGGCTTTAACAGCATCCGCAAAAATAATGGCATCGTTTTGTCCTCTAGTCAAAACTTGAGCGTTTCTCATTTCAAGAGCACGCTTAGTTTCAGCAATCGTTGAGGCGTATCCATTCAAAGAACCTAGCGCTGTGATAAATTCTGCAAATTTTGTCAAATTCATATCGTCACCTCCCCATGGCATAACTCTAGCACGAAGTGAACACTTAGTCACTACGTATCTCTCCCATATCAAATTAAAAAACAGGTCTCCCCGATAAGGAAAACCTGTTCTAACAATTGTATTAATGCTTCTTAGACTTCTTTGTGGGGCGATAGTCCGGATCCAGCTTCTGATACTCACGGACGGCGCGATCAATTTTCTTATTCAATACATTCATTCCAAACATACTGTAACCCCCTTTTGTTCTTTGTCATTGTAAAGGAAACCTTTACAAATCTGTAATATTAATTTACTCCTAATATCGAACAATGTCAACAGCATCTAGCGTGTTGTTTGGATTTCCGTCACAATTGTTTCACCGTGTTGCCACAAATCGACGCCGGTTGCCTCAGCCTTTTCGTTAACGCGTAATGGCGTGATAACAGCAACCGCTTTGGCAATCACCCACGTCATCACTACTGACAACATGATTGTCAAAACGATTGCAGCAATCTGAATACCGAACAAATGCCAGCCACCGGCTAATAAACCGGTCTGTCCTGACAGTGCCTTTGTTGCAAAAATACCAGTAAACAAACCACCGGCTACACCTCCGACACCGTGCAACCCAAAGGCATCGAGCGTGTCATCATAACCCATTCGGTACTTAATGACGGTTGTCGCAACATAAACAATCAAAGCTACGATACCGCCTGTGATTGCAGCACCGACTGGTTCAATAAACCCAGCGCCTGGTGTAATCGCCACCAAACCAGCAATCCCACCTGATACGGCGCCTGATACCTTAACCTGCTTGAATACCAACAAATCAAACATCACCCACGTCAGCATGGCCGTTGCTGCGGCGATGCTAGTGTTTAAAAATGCCAAGATTGCTACGCCGTTGGCTGCCAAGGCTGAACCAGAGTTAAACCCAAACCAACCAAACCACAATAATCCACCGCCAATAACAATCGATAGCATGTTGTGTGCCGTTAGTGCCGTCACGTGCTGACGCTTACCGATTAGCAGCGCCAAGACCAATCCTGAAACACCTGATGAAATGTGCACCACATCACCGCCGGCAAAATCAATCGCACCCATCTGTGCTAACAATCCGCCACCCCAAACCATGTGTGCCAATGGTACATAAACTAACATCATCCAACCGATCAGAAACAACACGAACGCTTTAAAGTTCATGCGCCCCACAACTGCACCGGCGATAATCGCCATCGTGATCATTGGGAACATCCCCTGGAACAAGGCAAACGCGCCATCCGGAATAGACAGTCCGCGCGTGCTCTGCGTCATTGAAACACCATTCAGAAAGGCATGTTTCAAATCACCAATAATTGGCCCGTTACCACTAAACGTCAACGAATACCCGACTGTGAACCACAACACGCCCCCAATAGCGATGGCGATTAATACCATGGCCAACGTGTTAACTGTTGACCTAACGTCCGAGAAGCCCCCGTAAAACAACGCCAGACCTGGCACCATTAACCAAACTAATGCTGAACTAACCAAAACCCAAGCTATGTCTGCACCGCTCATGTTGTCACCCTCCATTTTTCTAATCGTTCCTTAACTTTACGATTAGTATAGGCGCCATTTTCATGTTCGGAACAAACCTTGTCAGGAATGCTTACATATTATGGTATAGGCCAAAAAAGCGACGGCTCATCCGAACCGTCGCTTGTCTACTTATGTAATCGTCGTATATCCAAATGTCGCATCATCGTTTTTACGACCTTCTGGATGTCGTGTAACAACACCCAATAATTTTACGTCACACAGCGCCAATGTATCGACTGTGCGCTTTAGATTGACCTTGTTGGTTTTTCCAAGCGCAACAACCAAGCCCACGCCATCTACCAACGGGGCAATCAGCCATAGTCGGCCAAGATCAATTACGTTATCCATGTATAACCACCCATTTAACCATTTTTTATTTTGCAAGTTTATTTTTTGCTATTTCTTGCACAAAAAGACTATTTAAGTTTATCATAATGAACAACTCAAACGAATAACATTTTCATTTCATTTTAAATATATGAATTTTTTAGGTTGCGTCTGAACTGAACAAGACGTAAAATAACACATCTTTTTGAATGCACGTCCGATTTTCTGAGTCGCTTGAGCAACAGCGAACGCTAATCAAGATTTTAAATCCTGCTTTGTTGGAGCTTTAAATATTTCTACTCATTAAATTCACGAATGAACTTCACAATCAATTCCCTCTCACTCGTATTTTGTTGCTTATATTGTACACAATGTTATTTTATTCACATGGAAACTCCCTTAAATTAAATCTTTCGCTTTACAAAAGTAAAGATAATTCTTTTTTTCCAGACTCCAACGAGCTTATGTATGCAAATCTTCAATTCCATAATATTATTCAGTGTGTAACAGACACCAGCATGGAATCGTTATGCTTAACGCATCTTTCTAAAAGATACCGGTTCTACAAAAGCGATATCTACCAGATATTCTCAACCGCCAAAGCACACAACAAAAAAGACGTGGAGTAACTTAATCGTTACTCCACGTCTTTTTTAAAATGGAATGTTAAATTGTCAACAATTCCTTTTCCTTTTCAGCAGCAATACCATCGATGTTCTTCACCGCAGCATCCGTTGCCTTTTGGATGTCATCTTCAAGCTTACGAGCTTCGTCTTCTGACATGTCTCCGTTCTTCAATGCCTTCTTGGCATCGTCCATGGCGTCACGACGAACGTTACGAACCGCAACCTTAGCCTTTTCAGATTCACCCTTAACTTCCTTAGCCAATGACTTACGAGTTTCCTCAGTCAAAGCAGGAATTACCAAGCGGATAACAGATCCGTCGTTAGCAGGCGTCAATCCTAGGTCAGAAGCAAAGATAGCTTGCTCGATGTCCTTCAAGATTGACTTGTCAAATGGTGTAATCAACAAAACGCGGGCTTCAGGCACCGTAATTGATGCCAATTGGTTCAATGGTGTTTCAGCACCATAGTACTCAGCCGTAACATTGCGCAAGATTGATGGGTTAGCAACACCCGCACGGATGTTACCTAGCTCACGACGCAAAACGTCAGCGGCCTTACCCATACGCTCATTTGCTGAATCAAGAATTGGGTTTGCCATGTTACTTTACCTCCACGGTCGTTCCGATATTCTCGCCCAATACAACACGCTTAATGTTACCAGCAGTGTTCATGTTAAAGATTACCAAATTGATGTCGTTATCCATAGAAAACGTTGAGGCCGTTGAGTCCATGACCTTAAGTTCCTTCTCAATGATGTCCTTGTGAGTCAAAGTCTCATACATCGTTGCTTCAGGATTCTTACGTGGGTCATCGCTGTACACACCGTCAACACCGTTCTTAGCCATCAAGATAGCTTCGGCGTTGATTTCAGCGGCACGCAAAGCAGCCGTTGTATCAGTTGAGAAGTATGGTGAACCAGTTCCGGCACCAAAAATCACAACGCGTCCCTTTTCCAAGTGACGAACAGCCTTACGACGTACGTAAGGTTCAGCCACTTGGCGCATCTCGATAGCAGTTTGTACACGTGTCGGAACATTGTGTGACTCCAAAGCATCTTGCAATGCCAAAGCGTTCATCGTTGTTCCCAACATGCCAACGTAATCAGCTTGGGCACGTTCCATGCCTAGCTTAGCGCCAGCTTCTCCACGCCACAAGTTACCACCGCCGACAACGATAGCAATTTCAACGCCAAGGTCGTATACGTCCTTAATTTCTGCCGCAATACTGTTGACAGTTTCAGGATCGATTCCATAGCCGCGTTCACCAGCCAAAGCCTCACCTGACAACTTCAAAAGTACGCGCTTGTACTTTACGTCTGCCATTTTTTAGTAGCCTCAGTTCCGGATTAACCGATTTGTGCGGCAACTTCAGCAGCAAAGTCAACGTTAGCCTTTTCCATACCTTCACCAACTTCGTAGCGAACGAATGAAACAACCTTGCCACCCTTTGACTCAACAAA